>JACCEA010912345.1_pt1 | contig 50282 bp, 47 predicted proteins | sample 7449851 | NCBI WGS metagenome assembly JACCEA01 (sample SAMN15323453, study PRJNA562643) | freshwater metagenome | isolation source: river surface water | place: USA:Blue River Watershed | collected 2017-08-18 | reverse complement strand
GGTATGCACGTTCACCAATCTATTTGGAAGAACGGCGAGAACTTGTTTGCTGGTAACGGCTATGCAGGCTTATCAGAGTTCGCATTGTTCTACATCGGCGGCATCATCAAGCATGCTAAGGCATTGAACGCGATTACTAACCCAGGTACAAACTCATACAAGCGTTTGGTTCCAGGCTTTGAGGCGCCAGTGAAGTTGGCTTACTCAGCACGTAACCGTTCTGCTTCGATTCGTATTCCACACGTTTCAAGTCCTAAGGGTCGTCGTATTGAGACTCGCTTCCCTGATCCACTGGCTAACCCATACCTCTGCTTCGCAGCATTGATGATGGCTGGTTTAGATGGTGTTCAGAATAAGATTCACCCAGGTGAAGCTGCTGACAAGAACTTGTATGACTTGCCACCAGAAGAAGATGCAAAGATCCCAACCGTTTGTGCAAGCTTGGAAGAGGCATTAGAAGCTTTGAACAAAGACCGTGAGTTCTTGACTCGTGGCGGTGTCTTTACAGACTCTATGATCGATGCATATATCGCTTTGAAGATGGAAGATGTCACACGTTTCCGTATGACGACTCATCCGATCGAATTCGATATGTACTACTCCCTGTAAGCGAAGGAGAAATGTTGAGCGCAGGTCTGTTGCGCAATTCGTTCAAAGGGGCAGCTTCGGCTGCTCCTTTTTTTCCGACATTGCTTGATCAGATGCCCAATGCCATCGTGGTATTTGAGGCTGAGAACCAACAATTGGTTTACGTGAACCCTGCTGCAGAATCTGCGCTGGATTTGTCACGAAAATCACTTGAGGGTCAAACTGTGCACAATCTGTTCGGGGATAATGCCTCAATTAAGCGCATGATTGAGGAAGTTAAGGCGGGTCACTTTTCTGCCCAACGCCAAGAAATGGTGTTGCATTCCTTGCCAGGGAGTATTCATCAAGATTCGATTCCTGCGCACGTGGTCGTGGCTAGTCTTGAGGATCCCACTCTGATCATGATGGAATGGTTTCCGATCGATCAACAGTTGCGCAGTGAGCGCGATGAACGCGTGACGCAACAAGTAGAAGCAAATAAGCAATTAATGCGCAACTTAGCGCACGAAATTAAAAATCCTTTAGGTGGTATTCGAGGTGCAGCTCAACTGTTGGAGTTTGAACTCCCTGAGAAGGGCTTGCGTGAATACACCCAAGTCATTATTAAAGAATCAGATCGTCTACAAAACTTAGTCGATAGATTGTTAGCGCCGCATCGCAAGGCTCACGCAATGGAATCATTTAATGTCCATGAGGCCCTAGAGCGTGTTCGTAGTCTAGTCTTGGCAGAATTTCCAAAAGGTTTACGCATTATTCGTAATTACGACACCAGTCTTCCTGAAGTGCTTGGTGATCGTGAGCAGTTGATCCAGGCCGTCCTGAACATTGCCCATAATGCTGCGCAGGCGCTGTCAGAAGAAATACAGCAAGGCATTGCCCAGATTGAATTAAAGACGAGGGTGGCTCGTTCAGTCACCATCTCTAAGCAGCGCTACAAGATGGCAATGGATTTACACGTCATTGATAACGGACCTGGTATTCCCGAGGATATCCGTGAGCGCATTTTCTTTCCATTAGTTTCTGGCAGAGATGGTGGTAGCGGTCTTGGCCTCACCTTAGCTCAAACTTTTGTGCAACAGCATCAAGGCTTTATTGCCTGTGACAGCCGTCCTGGGCGAACTGATTTCCATATTCAAATTCCTTATCGTAGGCAGGAGAAAGCATTATGAAACCCGTATGGATCGTAGACGATGATCAATCTATTCGTTGGGTATTAGAAAAAGCGCTTACTCGCGAGAACATTCCTCATAAGAGTTTCTCAAACCCCAATGATGTGCTCAATGCCTTGGATAAGGAATCTCCGCAAGTATTGATTTCAGATATCCGTATGCCGCGTGGTAATGGCTTAGACCTTTTGCAAAATGTAAAAGAAACTCACCCAATGCTCCCAGTCATCATCATGACTGCTTACTCGGATTTAGATTCGGCAGTCTCATCTTTTCAAGGCGGTGCATTTGAATATCTCACTAAGCCGTTTGATATCGATAAGGCTGTAGAGTTAATTCGCCGCGCCATGGAGCAGAGCGAGCGCAACCAATCTGGCAATAAAGAAATGAACGGTTGGAGACAAGACTCCACTGAAATTATTGGTCAGGCCCCTGCAATGCAAGAAGTCTTCAGAGCCATTGGCCGCTTGGCACAGTCGCACTCAACAGTTCTCATCACTGGTGAATCTGGGACTGGTAAAGAGTTGGTCGCACAAGCATTGCATAAGCATAGCCCTCGCGCAAAAGGTCCGTTTATAGCCTTTAGTACTGCTGCAGTTCCCAAGGATTTATTGGAGTCTGAATTATTTGGTCATGAGCGTGGCGCTTTCCCCGGGGCTTTGACATTACGTCGTGGGCGTTTTGAGCAAGCCGATGGCGGCACATTATTCTTAGATGAAATTGGTGACATTCCTTTTGACCTGCAGACAAGATTATTGCGAGCGTTGACGGATGGCCATTTCTATCGAGTTGGTGGACAAGATCCCATTAAGGCAAATGTGCGCATTATTGCTTCGACACATCAGAATTTAGAGGCACGAGTTGCGGCGGGTGCTTTCCGGGAAGATTTATTACATCGCTTAAACGTCATTCGCTTGCGGATGCCAGCCTTGCGTGAGCGCGCTGAGGATATCCCAGTACTGGCACGCCATTTCATGTTGTCCTGCGCCAAGTCCTTGGGAGTTGAGGCCAAAAAACTTTCTGATGATGTCTTAAAGGAAATGAGTGTTATGCCGTTTCCGGGTAATGTTCGTCAACTAGAGAATCTATGTCACTGGTTAACAGTGATGACCCCATCTAATGTGATCGGCTCCAGTGATTTGCCTACAGATCTATTGGCGGAAGCAGGTGAGCAACCAGTTTTATTGCAGGGTGAATCCAATCCTTCTACTCAAGTTGCAGTGAGGGTTGGCTCGGCGGATTGGGAGGGCGGCTTAGGTCGACTAGCAGTCAAAATGCTGCAAGATGGTGATTCAGAGGTATACGACGTGCTGTGCTCTAAGTTTGAGAAAGCCGTACTCCAGGCAGCCCTAGAAGTTACTCGTGGACGACGTGTTGAAGCAGCCCAGCGTCTTGGAATTGGTCGCAATACGATCACGCGTAAGTTGCAGGAGCTCGGTATTGATGGCTGAGTCAGTCAGAATTGCCGCCTGGAATGTGAATTCCCTTAAGGTGCGTTTGCCTCAAGTATTGAAATGGCTACAGGATCAAGAGAGGGCGAAAAAGCCTATTGACGCACTGTGTCTTCAGGAGCTTAAGCTCACTGATGATAAATATCCTCATCAGGAATTAGAGGAGGCGGGATACCTCAGTATTGCTGCTGGTCAAAAGACCTACAACGGCGTTGCCATTATTGTTCGTAAAGCTGCCTTGGCATCGATTGCCACAGATCATGAAACGACTTTTCTAAAGCCTGTGAGGAATATTCCAGGTAGTGCTGATGAGCAGCAACGCATCTTGGCTGCCACCTTATGTTTTAAAGGAATGCAGCCTATACGCCTGGTATCGGCATACTTCCCCAATGGGCAATCCCCCGATAGTGACAAATTTATTTATAAGTTGGGCTGGCTGAAGGCGTTAGAGGATTGGTTAAAAGAAGAGTTGGCTCAAAATACCCGCTTGGCTCTCTTAGGTGATTTCAATATTGCACCTACGGATGATGATGTACATGATCCATCTAAGTGGATTGGCCAGAATCTCGTATCTCCACCAGAGCGTGAGGCGTTTCAGCAGTTACTGAATTTGGGCCTCACGGACTCATTCAGAATGTTTGAACAGGCGCCAAAATCATTTAGCTGGTGGGATTACCGCATGATGGGTTTCAGAAGGAACGCAGGAATGCGGATTGATCACATCCTGCTAAGTGATGCGCTTAAGGAAAAATGTAGTGCGAGTCTGATTGATAAAGAGCCTCGCACTTGGGAGCAGCCTTCAGATCATGCCCCAGTTATTGCGGAAATTAAAGCTTAAGCCATCACTGAGTAACTAAGCCGCCATGACGAAGTAGGGCGTCAATACTGGGTTCACGACCTCTAAATGCTTTAAATGACTCAGCAGCAGGCCGGCTACCTCCAACCTCTAAAATCTCTTTTCGATAGCGAGCTCCTGTTTTTTCATCGAGTACGCTTCCAGTAAGTTTGGCCGCTTCCTCAAAAGCGGAGTAGACATCCGCAGACAGTACCTCAGCCCATTTGTAGCTGTAATAGCCAGCAGCATAGCCACCAGCAAAGATGTGGCTAAAGGTATTGATCCAGCGGGAGATGGGTGCTTGAGGGATAACATTAAATTGATCTGCAATACTTCTCGATAGATCAAGCGCCGCCTGTCCTTTTGCGCTTTCCGGATCAAAGCTAGCATGCAGACGCCAATCGGTTAGCGACATCACAACCTGACGCAGTGTCATATAGCCATTTTGGAAATTCTTGGCAGCCAAGATTTTGTCATATAACTCGCGGGGGAGTGGTTTTCCAGTCTCAGCATGTGCTGTCATTTTTTCTAAAACCTCCCACTCCCAGCAGAAATTTTCCATGAACTGACTTGGTAACTCAACTGCATCCCATTCGACTCCATTAATTCCGGAGACACCCAAGGCGCTGACTTGCGTTAATAAGTGATGCAAGCCATGACCGCTCTCGTGGAAGAGGGTAATGACATCGTCATGGGTAATGGTAGGTTGACGCAATACGCCATTTACTTTCACGGGCGCAGCAAAGTTGCAAACTAAATACGCTACTGGTATCTGAATTTCTCCACTGGGCAATTCTCGACGGCCGCGAGCGTCATCCATCCAGGCACCGCCACGTTTGCCTGATCTGGCGTAAGGATCTAGGTAAAAATAGGCCACTGTATTGCCTGAGGCGTTCTTGACCTCAAAGGACTGCACATCCGTATGCCAAGTTGGAAGATTAGCTTTTTCAATCTTGACGCCAAACAAAGTTTGAATCACCCCAAATAGTCCCTCTAATACTTTTGGCAACGGGAAATATTGCTTGAGCTCATTTTCAGAAAATGCATAGCGTTCTTGCTTAAGCTTTTCAGATGCAAAGGCAATATCCCATGGTTCCAAGCCATCAACAATGGCAAGTTCAGATTTTGCAAATTCAGTAAGTTCTTCCCAATCTTTTAGTGCAAACGGTTTTGACTTTTGTGCAAAGTTGGTAAGAAAAGTATCAACCTCCTCAACGCTATTGGCCATTTTTGGCGCCAAACTGAGTGCGGCATAATTCTTGAAGCCCAGCATCCGCGCTTCTTCATCTCGAAGCTTGAGTTGCTCGAGCATATTTTGTGTGTTGTCCCATTCGAGTTTGCCCTGGGCGTACTGTGGAGCCAATTCGGAAGCTCGAGTCACATAGGCTTCATACATCAGGCGACGCAGTGAGCGATTCTCAGAGTACTGCATGACTGGGTAGTAGGATGGAAAGTGTAATGAAAATGCCCAGCCCTGCAGTTGCTTCTGTTGAGCCAGATCAGCAGCCGCAGCAATCGCATCTTCAGGCAGGCCAGCCAACTCCGCTTTATCACTAATGAGATGCACAAAGTTATCTGTTGAATCTAAAACATGATCAGAAAATGCTTTGCCTAAGAGCGCCTGCTCATCCTGGATCTGTGAGAAACGAGGTTTTTGTGAGTCTGGCAGTTCTGCGCCACCAAGCCGGAAATCCCTTAATGAGTTTTCAATTACTTTTTTCTGGGCAGAATGTAGTTTAGAAAAGTCAGGGCTTTGGCTAAGCTCTTTGAACTTTTGATAGAGCGCTAAGTTTTGACCTAAGCTTGAAAAGAACGCAGTGACCTTTGGCATCATCTCCCCATAGGCCGCTCTGAGCTCCGGAGTATCTGCAACGCTATTGAGATGTGAGACTACGCCCCAAGATCTGCTTAAAGACTCTGTAGCATCCTCAAGGGGTTCCACTAAATCATTCCAGTTACTTGGTGTGGCTGGAGCAACCGCATGATCTACTGCGTGTTGAGCTCGCTCCAATAGAAAGTCAATTGCAGGGGCAATGTCTGTAGGCTTGACCTCAGAATAGGCACAAATGCCTCTTCCAAATGCAATTAGGGGATTTTGTTGGAGCTCAGCAGAAGGTAGTGGGAATGTTGATGTAGTCATCCCCATAGCTTAATGGACTGCGGAAACTTTTGCCAATCAGGTGGCAACAAACTCTGTGCGGCTAGTTAGACGGCTTTGCCGCCTTCTCTGCTGCTTCTAGGGTGTTCATGAGCAGCATTGTGATGGTCATCGGACCTACACCGCCTGGCACGGGGGTAATCCACCCGGCGACATATTGAGCTGCATCAAAATCCACGTCGCCACAAAGCTTGCCATCAGGCATGCGATTAATGCCAACGTCAATAACAACAGCTCCATTTTTTACCATGTCACCAGTAATCATTTTGGGTTTACCGGTAGCCACAACCAAAATATCAGCATCCCTAGTGTGATGCGCTAAGTCGCGGGTTTTGCTATTACAGATAGTGACTGTTGCGCCCGCTTGTAGCAAAAGCATGGCCATAGGCTTGCCCACAATATTAGAAGCGCCTACGATCACCGCACGTGCTCCACGGATAGGGTACTCAATGCTCTCCAGGATCTTCATGCAGCCATACGGAGTGCATGGTTTGAATTCAGGTTGGCCCACCATTAATGCGCCAGCGTTGGCTACATGAAATCCATCCACATCTTTTTCTGGGGCAATTGCTTCAAGCACTCGCTCGGCCGCAATGTGCTCGGGAAGTGGAAGTTGAACCAAAATTCCATGAATAGCGGGGTCAGCATTGAGTGTGGCAATACGAGCAAGTAACTCTTCTTCACCTAATTCAGCGGAATAGCGCTCCAATACAGAATGAAAGCCAACATCCTCGCAGGCTTTCACTTTATTTCGGACATAAACTTGGCTGGCGGGATTTTCACCAACTACGATGACAGCCAGGCCAGGCCTTACACCTTTAGCGGTAACGATTGCTCCGCGAGCAGCAATTTCAGTACGTAATTTCTTAGATAGGGCAACGCCATCGAGTAACTGTGCAGGCATGGGGAATTAATTGGGTTGTGGATCGGAGAGTGCTAAACGGAGAAGGTCTGCAACGGTATTCACGTTGAGCTTTTCCATAATATTGGCGCGGTGCGCTTCAACTGTTTTGATGGAGATACCAAGGTCATCTGCAATTTGCTTATTTAAGCGACCGGCAACAATACGCTCCAGTACTTGGCGTTCACGTCCAGTCAATTTGCTCAAGAGACTCTGGGTGATTTTGCGCTGGCTCGCTTGTGAGTAATCAATACGTGCTTTGGCGAGCATACGATCCACCAGGCCACAGAGATCATTTTCTTTGAAAGGCTTTTCAATGAAATCAACTGCACCACGCTTCATGGTGGAGACTGCCATTGAGACATCACCATGACCTGTAATAAAGGCAACTGGCATTGGCAGATTTTCACTAATTAAACGTTCTTGCAATTCAAGGCCTGACATGCCAGACATGCGGACATCCAAGATTGCACAAGAGATAGTCGATTTATCCGTACTCTGGAGCGACTGCAAGAAACGCTCGGCACTTGCATGACAGCGCACAACATAACCGTTGCTTTCTAGGAGCCAGGTGAGGGAGTCACGCACTGCCTCGTCGTCATCTACAACATAAACCACTTCAGCTTGATTGGGTTTGGTGCTAGCACTGATGTTCATATTAGCTCTCGCAGATAAATCTTAAAAAATGCATAAATTAACCATTGGCCTTAGAGCCCGGAGTCTCTAGGGGTAATAGTATTGTAAAGGTGCAGCCCGCTAGCTTTGTCTGTTCTGCATCCATCTGATTTTTTGCAAAAAGACGGCCCTGATGGGACTCTATAACCGATCGACAAATGTTCAAGCCCATGCCCATACCATCATTTTTAGTGCTAAAAAAGGGCTCAAACATGCGTTCAATGACGGATTCAGGGATTCCGGCACCCCCATCAGTTACCTGAATACGTAGCATAGCGGGAAAGGTGCTGGTATCGAGATCAGCTGAAATCCGCACTGGCGGAGCCGACCATCTAGAGGAAAGAGGGTAAACCTCTCTCAAGCTATCCAAGGAGTTCTTCAGGAGATTGACCAAGACCTGCAGAATTAAGACTGGATCAACGTCAATCATTGGAAGATTTGCAGAAATCTCAGTAGCGATAGCCAATCTATGGCGGTGGGCTTCAATTTCTACTAATCCAACAGCATCATTAATAATTTCGCTGATATCGCAGGATTTTCTTTGTGGTTCGCTGCGTTTCACAAAACCTTTGATGCGCTGAATAATTGTTCCTGCTCTATACGCCTGATCAGATGCTTTCTCTAGCGCTGGAAGAATATCTTTTTGCATGACCGGATCTATGTGACCCTGCAAACGTTTTGCTACACCCATGCAGTAGTTAGAAATGGCTGCAAGCGGTTGGTTTAATTCATGAGCCAACGAAGAGGCCATTTCACCCATCGTGGTTAAGCGACTTGTAAATTGCATGCGCTCTTCTTGTTGGCGCGCTAAATCATCCGCCTCAATACGAATCGTAATATCCGTTGCAATGAGCAGTTGCGCTAAATGCCCATCTACCCATGGTACAAAACGTCTACGGACTTCATACCATCTTAAGGTTCCAGTAGCTTCGTCTAGTAGTTGAATTTCTTCGGACTCGTTATCCTGATATAGGGAAGATGGGGGGATACCGTCGGTGATGGTGTCTCCAGAATCCTCGTTCAAGGCTTGCATCGTATTCTGATTGATATCGCTGCCAGCTAGATCAAAATGGCCTTTGGGGGTATTCCCAAAACGTTCGCGATAAAAGCGATTTGCAAACAACAACTCTCCAGTTTCATTTGACACTACAGAAACTGCTGCATCAAGACCTTCCAGCACTGTAACGAAACGCTCTTGTGAGGCGGCTAATTCTTCGCGAATTTTCTTTGGCTCAGAAATATCAATTAAGGAAGTAACCCAACCTGTTTGCTTACCTTTTTCATTAATCAAAGGAGAAATAAAGGTTCGTGTCTGAATGATGGATCCGTTGCGGTGGAGGATTGAGCCCTCGATACCGATCTTCTTTTCTTGACTCAGCGCTAGCTTGAGAGCCTTATTCATCTTTTCAGTGAGTTCACTTTTCTGACCCTCGGGCCAGAAGGCAAAAGGCGGACTCATTCCAATGAGCTCTTCTGCTGACCAACCAGTCATCTCACAAAAGGCGGGGTTGACGTAGGTGATCACTCTATTCATGTCATGCGCACGAATTCCTACTGGAGTCGAGTTTTCCATAGCGCTACGAAAACTGGTTTCGGCGCGAAGATTTGCTTCGGCTTCTTGTCTGACCTGCATTTGCTTGAGTACAGACCACAAACTCCAAATCACAAATGCACTCAATCCCAATACCACCCCAATTAACATCCTAAAAGTCAAATTCGTTGGTGGCGGGTAGGTATCGATGCGTAGACTGAGATTGGGACTGAGAACGCCGATATCCAAACTGGTTTGATTGCTGAAAGCGCGCTTTGGTGTATTTTTGTCGGATGAGATTGCCAGAACCTTATCGTCATCAGTAATTAAAGTAAATCGATATTGGCCCTTGAGCTCACCCGGGATCATTTCAAGCAGTCCCTGTGTTGTGTAGAGTACAGCGACCATACCTTTAATTTCGCTACCTGAAAGTTGGGGCACTGCTTGCCAGAACACATTACGAATTTCCTTTGAAACCACCTCATCGCTTGGAACTTCAATGGTAATGAACTGACTAAAGGCGGGTCTATTTGTTGCGGTGCTGAGCTCAAGTGTTTTTTTCAGGGCCTGGTTTATCAACACTGCATTATTTGCCTTGTTAAACCAATCCGTCTTTAAGTTGTCTGGAGGAATTTTCCATAGACGCTGACCCGTTTCATCTATCCATACAATTTGCGCTATTTCATGATTACTTTGCAGAAGATTTTCTGCCTGAATAAAGACGTTATCTTTTAGCTTTGCGGTATCTCCCGCGCTGAGATAATCACGACCAATGGATTGCAACACATCAGTGTTGTTTGCAAAGCGTAATTGGATGCGCTGCTTTGCAAAAGAGAGCTCTCTAAATAGAGCCGCTTCTTGCTGACTCTTTTCTTGTAGTTGTAGGGTGCCCATAATGACCCCCATAACGACAGTGAAAAGCACAATGGCTATCAGTGGTGTGTAGACAAGTCTAAAACCCCGTATGCGACGGAGCCACTTCACAGGCTTTAGTTGCCAGATTGAAAATGCAAATTTTTTCATGTAATCCGCTTATTTTGCCTTACGGATAGGCATTCTTATGTCATTTAGTCTTTCGGCCCATCTGAGTGCGATGCAACAAAATCCCACATAGTGAGAAATATTATCATTATGTGGAAAATTGCTTGTTTACACTCATAGACCTTCCTAGAATATTGCCTATAAAGTGAATAAATAAGACCGATGTGACTAATGGAGGCAGTTTATGGCAGCAGTTCCAGATCAAATTTTGGGTAGCGCAGGTAAGCAAGATGCGGATCCAGGTGAAACCCAAGAGTGGTTACAAGCGCTTGATGGCGTAATTCGGAATGAGGGCCCAGAACGCGCGGCTTATCTTATTGATCAACAAATTTCTCATGCGCGGGTTAATGGTGTCAATCAACCGTTCCATGCGGAAACTCCTTACATCAACACGATTCCAGTAGAGCAGCAAGCTCGCCTACCGGGAGATCAGAACGTTGAGCACCGCATCCGTTCCTACACTCGCTGGAACGCGATGGCTATGGTTCTGCGTGCCAATAAAGATACGAATGTTGGTGGACATATTTCATCATTCCAATCAGCCGCTACCTTGTATGACGTCGGCTTTAACCATTTTTGGCATGCGCCATCTCCAGAGCATGGCGGCGATCTCATTTTTGTTCAGGGTCACTCAGCTCCAGGCGTCTATGCTCGCGCTTATATGCTTGGCCGCTTGTCAGACGAGCAGCTGAATAACTTCCGTCAAGAGGTTGGTGGAAAGGGTATCTCTAGCTATCCGCATCCTTGGTTGATGCCGGATTTCTGGCAGTTCCCTACAGTCTCAATGGGCCTTGGCCCGATCATGGCTATTTATCAAGCACGCTTTATGCGCTACATGCAAGATCGCGGGTTTATCAAGGCAGAAGGTCGCAAAGTCTGGGCTTTCCTCGGTGACGGTGAAACGGATGAGCCAGAATCACTCGGCGCAATTGGTATGGCTGGCCGTGAAAAATTAGATAACCTGATTTTCGTTGTGAACTGTAACTTGCAACGCCTTGATGGTCCTGTACGTGGTAACGGCAAAATTATTCAAGAGCTCGAAAGTGAATTCCGTGGCGCTGGCTGGAATGTAATTAAAGTAGTTTGGGGTGGTCATTGGGATGCTCTGTTCGCACGCGATAAAAAAGGCATCTTGATGCAACGTCTTGGCGAAATCGTGGACGGCGAGTACCAAACCATGAAAGCGAAGAGTGGTGCCTATGTTCGTGAGATCGTATTCAATACTCCCGAATTAAAGTCGCTAGTGAGTGACTGGAGTGATGATGAGATTTGGCAGCTGAATCGTGGCGGTCATGATCCTCATAAAGTATTTGCAGCCTTTCATTCAGCCGTGAATCACAAAAATCAACCAACAGTTATCTTGGCTCACACCATTAAGGGTTACGGTATGGGTGGATCGGGTGAGGCGATGAATATTGCTCACCAAGCAAAGAAGATGAATGCCGATGATGTACGTCGTTTCCGTGATCGCTTTGAGATTCCGGTGAAGGATGAGCAATTGGATGAAATGCCTTTAGTCAAGTTTGCTGAAGGCAGTCCAGAGCTCGAGTACATGAAAGCTCGACGTCAAGAGTTGGGTGGCTACTTGCCACAGCGTCGTATGAAAGCAGAGAGCCTGCCTGTGCCTGCGCTGGATGTATTTGCGCCCTTACTAGAGGCGACATCAGAAGGTCGCGAGATTTCCACAACCATGGCTTTTGTTCGGATGCTCAATACGATTGTGCGCGACAAAGTTCTTGGCAAGCGTGTGGTTCCAATTGTTCCTGACGAGTCTCGTACCTTTGGTATGGAGGGCATGTTCCGCCAACTCGGCATTTGGAATCAACTAGGCCAGCTCTACACCCCAGAAGATCATGATCAATTGATGTTCTATAAAGAGGATAAGACTGGGCAGATCTTGCAAGAGGGTATTAATGAAGCGGGTGGTATGTGCGACTGGATCGCTGCTGCAACTTCATACTCGACTCATGGCGTGCCGATGTTGCCTTTCTACATCTTCTACTCGATGTTTGGTTTCCAGCGTATTGGTGACCTTTGTTGGGCTGCTGGCGATATGCGTAGCCGTGGGTTCTTATTGGGCGGCACTGCCGGTAGAACCACTTTGAATGGCGAAGGCCTTCAGCATGAAGACGGCCACAGCCAAGTATGGAGTGCTGCCATTCCAAACTGTATTAGCTATGACCCTTCATTCTCATTTGAAGTGGCGGTAGTCATTCAAGATGGTATGCGTCGCATGTTGGCTGAGCAAGAAGATGTCTATTACTACATCACCTTGATGAATGAGAACTATGCTCACCCAGCAATGCCAAAGGGTGCGGAGCAAGACATCATTAAAGGTATGTATAAGCTGAAGTCGGTTGGCGATGCCAATGCAAAATTGCGTGTACAGCTCTTAGGTTCAGGCACGATTTTCCGTGAAGTGATTGAAGCTGCTGAAATCTTGCACAAAGATTGGGGTGTTGCTTCTGATCTGTGGGGTTGCCCAAGCTTTACAGAATTAGGTCGAGATTGGAATGCAGTGCACCGTAACAATCTATTGAATCCAACGGCTGCTCCAGCTCTGTCACACGTTGAGAAATGTTTAAAAGATACATCTGGACCTATCGTTGCTGCAACTGACTATGTGCGTTTATTTGCTGAGCAAATTCGTCCAGCAATTCAGCATATGGGTCGTCGTTTTGAGGTCTTAGGCACAGACGGTTTTGGTCGCTCAGATACCCGTGAAAAGTTGCGTGATTTCTTTGAGGTTGATCGTCGCTGGGTTGTCCTAACAGCCTTACGTTCTTTGGTGGATGCTGGCCAGATGGATCGCCAAAAACTTGCCGAGGCAATTCAGAAATATGAAATCGATATCACCAAACCAAACCCAATGATGGTTTGATAAGAGACAGATACTATGAGCCAACTAATTGATATTAAAGTCCCGGATATTGGGGATTACAAAGATGTGCCTGTCATCGAGGTATTGGTAAAAGCCGGTGATCACGTCGAGAAAGAGCAATCCATCGTTGTTCTCGAGTCGGATAAGGCAACCATGGATGTTCCCTCGTCGCACTCAGGTGTAGTGAAAGAGGTCAAGGTTAAGGTAGGTGACTCGATTTCAGAGGGCGCTGTTGTCTTGGTGCTTGAAGAGAGTGGTGCAGCAGCCCCAGCTCCCGCTGTGGCGAAAGCAGAGCCTGCTGCGGCTCCAGCCCCAAAGGTAGAGCCACCCATTGTGCGTGCACCAGCACCACCTCCTATTGGCAATACACCGGTAGTGGTGGATCCAACAGCAAGTCACGCTAGCCCTTCAGTACGTAAATTTGCTCGTGAACTTGGTGTCACTGTTCATCAGGTCAAGGGTTCTGGCCCCAAAGGCAGAATCACTCAGGAAGACGTGCAGGCATTTGTCAAAGCTGCCATGAGTGGTGGAGCTGGAGGTGGATCAAACGGAACTGGTGGAAGCTTAGGTGGTCTCAATTTAATTCCTTGGCCTAAAGTCGATTTCTCTAAATTCGGTGAGACAGAACGTCAGCCATTAAATCGTATTAAGAAGTTGACTGCTGCGAACTTAGGTCGTAACTGGGTCATGATTCCTGCTGTGACTTATCACGAGGATGCTGATATTACCGATCTCGAAGCATTCCGAGTTCTGACGAATAAAGAGAATGAAAAGCAGGGTCTTAAAATCACGATGTTGGCTTTCTTGATGAAAGCTGCTGTTGCTGCGCTTAAGAAATTCCCTGAGTTCAATAGCTCTATCGATGGCGATGATTTGGTGTTGAAGAAGTATTTCAATATTGCTTTTGCTGCAGACACACCAAATGGTTTAGTAGTGCCGGTGATTCGTGATGCAGATAAAAAAGGCATCTTTGAACTTGCTCGAGAGACCTCGGAATTGGCAGCACTTGCGCGTGATGGCAAATTAAAGCCCGAGCAAATGCAGGGTGCTAGTTTCACAATCTCCTCTTTAGGCGGTATTGGCGGTACCTATTTCTCACCCATCGTTAATGCGCCTGAAGTGGCTATCTTGGGTGTGAGCAAGGCCGCTATGAAGCCTGTCTGGGATGGTAAGCAATTTGTGCCACGCTTAATTTGCCCATTGTCCTTAAGCGCAGATCATCGTGTGATTGATGGTGCTTTAGCAACACGTTTTAATGTCTATATCGCTCAGCTGATGTCCGACTTCCGTCGCGCAGCGCTATAAGGGGAATATATGGCTAAGCAAATTATTCTCGTACCAGATATTGGCGATTATTCAGATGTGCCAGTTATTGAGGTACTCATTAAAGTAGGTGATGTCATCGAAAAAGAGCAGCCATTGCTTGTTCTTGAATCTGACAAAGCAACTATGGAAGTTCCGGCAGATGCTGCTGGAACTATTTTGAGCATCTCTGTTAAAGCTGGCGACAAAGTTAGCAAGGGCAGTGTCGTTGCTGAAATTGAAGCGAGTGCAGCAATTGCGGCTCAAGCTTCAGCGCCTGCAACGTCATCTGCTTCTGCCCCAGCTCCAGTAGCGGCACCTGTGATTAGCGCACCTATCGCCGGTCAGTACAGCGGTAAAGTTGATCACGAGTGTGAAGTGCTTGTATTGGGCGCTGGTCCTGGTGGTTATAGCGCGGCATTCCGAAGTGCCGATTTAGGCATGAGCACCATCTTGGTGGAACGTTATGCGACTTTGGGTGGCGTTTGCTTAAACGTGGGATGTATTCCTTCAAAAGCTTTGCTTCACACGACCGCAGTGATGGATGAAGTGAAGACAATGTCGAAGCATGGCATCAGCTATGGCGCTCCAAAAATTGAGATTGATCAATTGCGTGGCTACAAAAATTCAGTGATCGCTAAATTAACTGGTGGATTAGCCGGCATGGCTAAAGCACGCAAAGTTACTGTGGTGCGTGGATTAGGTCGCTTCTTGGATGCGAATCACGTTGAAGTTGAGTTGACGAAGGGTGATGGCCAAGATCTAGCTGGTCAAAAAGAAGTGGTGCGCTTTCAGAAAGCAATCATTGCGGCGGGAAGTCAACCTGTAAAACTTCCATTCTTGCCAGAGGATCCACGTATTGTGGACAGCACTGGGGCTTTATTACTCAAGAGTATTCCAAAGCGGATGCTGGTTATTGGCGGCGGCATTATTGGTTTAGAGATGGCTACCGTCTACAGCACTTTAGGCTCAAGCATTGATATTGCTGAAATGATGGATGGCCTGATGGCAGGTGCTGACCGTGATTTGGAAAAGGTTTGGGAGAAATTTAATGCCGGCCGTTTCGAAAAGATCATGCTCAAGACCCGCGCCTCTAAGGCTGAGGTAAAGGCAGATGGTATTCAGGTTAGTTTCGAGGGTGAGAATGCGCCAGCTGAGCCGCAGACTTATGACTTGGTATTGGTTGCAGTAGGGCGCACGCCTAATGGCAAAAAGATAGATGCATCTGCTGCGGGAGTGATTGTGGATGAGCGTGGCTTTATCCCAGTTGATAATCAAATGCGCACCAATGTGAATCACATCTTTGCTATTGGCGACATCGTTGGCCAACCTATGCTGGCTCATAAAGCGGTACATGAAGGTCACGTTGCGGCTGAAGTGGCTGCCGGTGAAAAATCTTACTTCGATGCCAAGCAAATTCCATCAGTTGCATACACCGATCCAGAAGTAGCTTGGGCTGGTTTGACTGAGGAGCAATGTAAAGCTCAAGGAATTGCTTATGAAAAAGGTTTATTCCCATGGGCTGCTAGCGGTAGGGCCATTGCCAATGGACGTGATGAAGGTTTCACCAAACTCATTTTTGATGCGACAAGTAAGCGCATCATTGGTGGCGGCATAGTCGGGACACACGCTGGTGATTTAATTGGCGAAGTCTGTCTTGCAATTGAGATGGGCGCTGATGCTGTTGATATCGGTAAAACCATTCACCCGCACCCAACCCTGGGTGAGTCGGTTGGATTGGCGGCAGAGGCTGCTCATGGCCACTGCACTGATTTGCCACCAGTGAAAAAGAAGGCGCATTGATTAACCAACTTTATTCATTTGCTAGAAAAGAAAAAGTCCCGAGAGATCGGGACTTTTTTATTACTGCAGTTGCAGCAGGATGCTTGTTCCAACCATAGTCATTACTTTTTCTTGGCTGTTTTGCTTGCAGGCTTGCTGGTCTTCTCAAATGAGCTATTCACACTATTTAAGTTGGTTTGTGCGACCTCAACTGCATGCTTCACAGCCTTTTGGCTGGTTTCAAATACATTGGTAGCGGTGGCGATTGCTTGTTTCATAGCATGGACTGCGGCATCCGATCCTGCTGGAGCGTTCTTTGTCCAGTCTTCCACCAAGGCATTTATCTTTTTTTGGCCAGCCTGGAATTCTTCTTCGGCAGACTTGGTAAAGTTTGCTTGGGTTTCATGTGCTAATTCATAGAGATGACGGCTGTAGGCCATAATTTTTTCAGCCATCGGCTGAACAGCCTCTGCTTGGTGAGCTAGGAGCTGTTGAATATCTTTAACTTCTAGTGCTTTTTTTGCACTGCTCATGCTTTCGCCTAAGCTTTGTTTAGCTATGTGCATATTGAGCTCTACTAATTTTTCAATGCTTTTCAGTGCTTGATTGGTGAGTCCGCTCAAAGTCTCTAAATTGGCTTTTTGCGCTGCTGCGACTTGTTCTGGCGTTAAGTTCATTTCAACCCTTTTTTAAGTGGACTCCATCTTTGCTCACTATGAGCTTTATCTGGATATTGTCAATATGTTTATGCACCATTTTACAGCATTTATGGTGCACTGCAACATTAATTGAATCACGCTGCTAAATGTAAAGCGGGTATCTAAATGAGCCTAAAATCAAGGATTAAATAAAAAACTCCACATTTTCAACAAGTTACCCATGAGATTGAAGCTTGACGGGCTGATTGCCCCTATATTTGTATTGATCTGGAGTACCGGCTTCGTTATTGCGCGCATGGCCATGCCATATGTCGAGCCAGCAAGCTTCTTGTTTTGGCGTTTTGCGGGCGTTTTAATGGCCATGGCATGTCTGAGCTTAGTGTGGAAAATAAGTTGGCCAAGCTGGTCACAAATGAAACACATAGCAGTTGCAGGGGTATTGCTCCAGTTTGGTTACCTGCTTGGTGTTTGGTTTGCGGTCCGTCTCGGTATGACTGCTGGATTGGTTGCCATTATTGTCGGTTTGCAACCAATCTTGACCGCCTGGTTTGCTGCTTGGGTCTCCGAAAAAGTCACGGGACGCCAATGGATAGGTTTAGCTTTTGGATTTGCCGGCGTTGCTCTAGTGGTTGCAGAAAAAATTGGCTTTGCCCACATTCCTTTGCTTAGCTACGTGCTTGCATTTGCTGCTTTGCTTTCTATTACCTTTGGCACTTTGTATCAAAAGAAGTTCTGTCCAGTATTTGATCTACGTGCAGGCTCATCGATTCAGTTTGGGGTATCGGCTGTACTGTGCTTTATCTGTATGTATTACTTCGAAAGTGGAGTCATGGTTTGGAATGCCTCCGTTATTGGTGCCTTGCTTTGGGCCATTTTTCCGCTTTCCATTGGGTCAATTAGTTTGCTCTTTATGATGATTCGCAAAGGGGCGGCTACCAAGGTAACAAGTCTTCTCTATTTGACGCCACCCACTACTGCAGTGATGGCCTGGTTCTTATTTGATGAGCCCTTTACTTTGATGATGGCGGGAGGCTTATTACTCACCATGACTGGAGTTGTATTGGTTAATCGTGGACAAACAAGTGCTGTGGCAACCATTGCAGAATAGAGTCGCATTAAATAAGCGCTGCATAAAAGCAAAAGTTATTTATCATTCTGTATGTTAAAAGTTTTGGAAGGCATTTTGGGATGTATTTGAATCGTTTTTGGCTCATCGCTCTAGTTGGCCTCATGTCATTTGGCTTAGCTACTTCTTTTCACGCCAAGGCAGCCAATAAAGACGCCCAAAGCACGAAGTCAAGTAAGGCGGCGGTAAAGACCAATGCAAAATCAGAATCTAAGAAGGTGGCCAAAAGCTCTAAGAAGCCAAAAACTGTTCGCACCACGGTAACTCGTTCAAGCGATCCTGTTGTTGCAGCAAGACCCTCATTTGCAACGGCATTGGGTTTGCGTGGTCAGCATGATGACTTAAGTTTGAAATCCAGTGTAGCGATGGTTGTTAATCAAGATACCAAGGAAGTGTATTTTGAAAAGAATTCTTCGGTCAGTTTACCGATCGCTTCCATAACAAAGTTAATGACTGCAATGGTGGTGCTGGACTCTAAATTGCCCCTAGATGAAACTATTGTCATTAACGCTGATGATGTTCATAGCTACCGAACTTCGCGTCTTGCGGGTGGAACGGTGTTAACCCGAGAAGAGGCCTTGTTGTTGGCTCTGATGTCTTCGGAGAATCGCGCAGCGTATACCCTTGGCCGCAATTATCCAGGCGGCATGACCGCATTTGTAGATGCGATGAATCGCAAAGCAAAAGAAATTGGTATGACGCATTCTCATTTTGCAGATCCTACTGGCTTGATGAGTGAAAACGTTGCTTCTGCTGAAGATCTCACGCGTATGTTGAGCGCCGCCTATCAATACAAAATGATTCGTGAGTTTTCTACTTGGCCTGATTTGACGATGGTGATTGCCAAACGTCCGCAGAAGTTCTTAAATACAAATCGACTGGTTCGTGCTGGCGATATGAATATCGGTTTGCAGAAAACAGGCTTCATCAATGCGGCAGGAAAGTGTTTGGTGATGCAGGCTCGTGTGAATAACACGCCCTTACTGTTGGTTTTCTTAGACTCTGTTGGGACGCAATCGCGTTTCGCTGATGCGGTGAGAGTGCGTGATTGGTATGAGCGCATGCCCTCGGGTGAGCCTCATGCAATTCGTCGCTTGATGTAGGAATTGCGTTCCCGGGCTAATCATTTCAAGAGCTGGGATCACTAACCTTCGGTTTGTAACCCATTCCCTTGGAAATCTGAAGGGCGGTGTGCTGTAGCAGCTTTAGCCAATCAGCCTGAATGCGATCAGTTGGTGAGCTTAAAGAAAGTCCTGCAACCAATTTTCCGCTGTCATCATAAATCTCGGCAGCCACACAGCTAACTCCTAGCTCTAATTCCTCGTTGTCACGCGCATGACCTAATTTGCGAACTTGATTGAGCTCCGAGTCTAATTTTCCTGGTTCGGTGATGCTATTTCTAGTGTGACCAGCTAAACCAGTGCGTGTCACATAGGCGCGAACTTGACTTGCGTCATCGCTCGCTAGAAATAACTTTCCAACAGATGTCAGGTGGAGTGGTGCACGGCCACCAATCGCGCGAACTACTTGCATACCAGAGCGTTCGCTATATGCACGATCAATGTAGACAATTTCATCGCCTTGGCGAACGGATAAGTTAATAGTCTCACCAGTGAGTTTATGCAAGGCTCGCATTGGTGCTTGAGCTGCCTCTCGAACAGATAACCTAGCTTTGACGAGGTTGCCAAGCTCAAGCAACTTTAGGCCGAGGCGATACGTGCCCCCATCGCCACGCTCCACCAGTCGGCAGGCCACTAAGTCATTCAGAATGCGGTGAGCTGTAGAAGGGTGTAGATCAGTTTCTTCTGCAAGGTTTTTAAGGCTGCTAGACTCTTCGTGGGTGGCTAAGGCATCGAGCAGGTTCATCATGCGCTCAACTACCTGGATGGCTGTTTTGCCAGCCTCACCAGGTACTTTTGGCATTTTTTCAAGTTTGCTCGTTGTCATGGCATCAATTGTAGCGATTTTTACTCAAATTGCACAATATGAAATAGCATTTCAATGCTCAATGATGCTTTACAGCCTGAGAAAAGCTACTTTTTTAAGATAGCAGCACATTCTGAAATCAGTTTTGGGCCACGATAGATAAGGCCGCTATACAGTTGTACCAGGCTAGCGCCAGCAGCTATTTTCTCTTGGGCATCCTTGCCAGACAAAATACCGCCAACGCCAATAATTGGAATGGCATCACCGAGGTACTGTTTTAGGCTCTTGACTACTTCAGTTGAGGCGGTTCGAACTGGGGCGCCAGATAAGCCACCCATCTCTTCACCAAATTCAAGCTCACGTACAGCATCACGAGCAATCGTTGTGTTGGTGGCGATGATGGCATCAATCTTGAATTCAAGTAAGAGGTCGGCAATAAGCTTGATATCGCCGTGATCGAGATCGGGCGCTATTTTTAAAAATAGGGGCTTGCGAACACCATGCAAATCGCTCAACGCCTCACGGGCCAAATGCAAAGCGCCAAGCAGGGAGCGCAGCATATCTTCACCCTGAAGTGCACGTAAATTCTGGGTATTAGGAGAAGAGATATTGACGGTAATGTATGCGGCAACTTCATAGACTGCTTGCATGGCTGTGACGTAATCGCTGGCAGCATTCTCAATTGGAGTGCTTGCATTCTTGCCAATATTTAAGCCAACAATGCCACCGTTTTGCCAGTATGCAGAATTGCGCACGCGCCTTACGCAGGCATCAACACCGTCATTGTTAAAGCCCATGCGATTAATGATTGCTTGAGCTTGCGGCAGGCGAAACATCCGGGGCTTTGGATTACCCGGCTGAGGTTTGGGTGTAACAGTTCCAATTTCTAAAAAGCCAAATCCCAGGGCGCCTAGTGCATCAATATGTTTACCATCTTTATCTAGACCGGCAGCAAGACCAACTGGATTTGGAAAAGTAATGCCGCATAAGTTACGAGGATCTGGAGCCGGTTGATCTACCAAGCATCCCAACAGGCCCCAACGCTGCGCCCGATCTAGACTGCTTAGGGTGAGGTTGTGAGCTTGCTCTGGGTCTAAAGAAAAAAGCCAGGGGCGTAGTAGGGGGTAGCTATCGATCATGGGTAGATATTATGGCCCAATGATAGGCTGCCAGTGATCATCAATCAGCCCTTCAATTGGCTGAAACTTAGCCTTATAAGACATTTTTTCACTGTTCTCAATGTAGTAGCCCAGGTAGAGATAGGGAAGATCCAGCTCTAATGCCTGTTGAATTTGCCACAGGATGCTGAAGCTACCATAGCTCGCAGAGGTATTGCTGGTATCAAAGAAGGTATAAACCGAGGAGATACCTTGATCCAAGATATCGATCATGCTGACCATACGCAGGCGTCCCGGATTAAGGTCAGATGGGCCATCACGAAATTCAACGATTCTAGAATTTACGCGACTTTGCAATAAAAACTGCATGTACTGATCCTGATCATCTTGATCCATATCGCCACCAGCATGACGCTCATTTTGGTAGCGCTGGTACAGTTCAAAGTGCTCTTCTTGGTAACCTAGGTTCAGTACACGAATATCTAGTCCAGCATGTTTTTTCCAGGAGCGCTTCTGGCTACGGTTTGGAACAAAGTGCTTTACTGGAATACGGGTTGCGGTGCAGGCACTGCATTCATCGCAATATGGGCGATAGGTATATAAACCGCTACGACGAAATCCTGCATTCACTAACTCGCCATATAAATCAGCGTGGATTAAATGCGAGGGCGTTGCGACCTGTGAGCGAGCGATCTTATCCGGCAAATAACTGCAGGGATAGGGTGCTGTTGCGTAGAACTGAAGTTCAGTTAAAGGGAGTTCTTTTAGTTGGGTCATAGCCAGTGACGCAAAATTTCTTTATCAAATTTCCAGGGAATCTCTATATTAGTTTGCTTTAAAGCAATTTGCAGACGGGCTAAAAACTCATCTCGAGACAGGGGTGCGCCGCCCAAGGAATCAAGGTGGGCAGTTTCCTGCTGGCAGTCAATCATTTCGACTTGATGTTGTTCACACCAGGCAGTTAGGGCGGCCAAGGCAATTTTGGATGCGTCAGTTTGATGGCTAAACATGGATTCTCCAAAAACCATCCCACCAAATGCAACACAATAGAGTCCGCCTATTAATCGCCCATTCTCTTGAACTGCAATGCTATGGGCATGGCCTTGTTCGTGGAGATTGGTATAGGCGTCCATAATTTCATGGGTGATCCAAGTGCCATCCTGATCCTTTCTTCTAGCCGTTGCACAAGAGCGAACTACCGCACCAAAATCTTCATCAACGCAGATATTTTTTTGTGGATCCGTTAAAAAATGTCTGATGGTTTTCTTAAGGGAGTCATGGCATTTAAAGTTATTGGGTTTTAATACCATCCTGGGATTGGGCGACCACCATAAAACTGGTTGGTTATCGGAATACCAGGGAAAAATTCCCATTTGGTAGGCACGAGTTAGCTGCCCCGGATAAATTCGTTCACTAACTGCAATCAAGCCGGGTACGCTTGGATCAGGATCTGGGCAATCCATTGGATTGGGAAATTCATCCTGAGATCCTAACCAGTTGATATTACTCATGAGTGTGTGAGATTCAGATTTTTTCTGTTGGCAAGATATCTCTGTTGCGAACGCTAAACTCAAGCCCCGAATCGAATACGCCTGCGGCACGATCAGCAAAATACCACTCTAGCGTTTGCTTGACTGTTGGAAAAGCAATCTCACTCCAGGGAATATCTTCCTCATTAAAAAGAGCAACCTCCAAACTTTCTTCTCCAGCCTCAAAGTTTGGTGTGCTCATTGAGGCGAGGTAAAAGAGATGTACCTGCTCTGCATGAGGCACATTGAGGAGTGAGTAGAGTTGTCCAATCTCTACGATGGCGCCTGCTTCCTCTAGTGTTTCTCTGGCCGCCCCAGTGCTGGTGCTCTCACCAAGCTCCATAAATCCAGCGGGCAGAGTCCAATAGCCATGACGTGGCTGTATGGCACGACGACACAATAAAACTTGATCGCGATAGACCGGAATACTGCCAACTACATTGCGTGGATTGAAGTAATGAATACTTCCGCAAGAGTCGCAAACATGACGTTCCCGAGAATCATCCGCAGGAATCTTGATGCTAATCGGTGCTGCGCAGTGCGAGCAAAACTTCATGCGGACTTTCTAAAAATGTGCGGGGATCATGCCGCGTAGTGCATTGCTAAGCATAATCTCTTTTGCGTTATCAACATCATCAATAGTCAGGTTTGCCTCATGGGCATTCCATTGGGGATCATTTAGTACGATTGATCTCATGACTCCTGGTAAAAGTCCAGCTGAGACAGGCGGAGTAAGCCAGCGGTCTCCAGACTTTATAAAAATGCTGCTTCTTCCGCCTTCCGTCACATAACCTTGTTCATTGATGAAAAGGGCATCAAATCCATCTAGGCCCTCCGCTAATTTCCAGGCTTGGTCATAGAGGCTACGACTAGTCACCTTGTGCCTTAACAACACATTGCCAGAGCGAACGATGGCGTTGCTAGCATCTGGAAGAATATCGCTGGCCCAAAAAATCTTTACTGAGCCTTGAAGGGTTTTGATTTCCGCAATTTGATAACTCGGTTTGCCAGCATGATCCAGATCTAATCGCAATCGATATTCGGTATCGCCAGTGCAATTTTCGCAAGCAATCTCAATAACTTTAGTGAGCTCTGTAACAGAGCAGGGGATACCAAGCGCTAAAGCTGAATGAGTTAAGCGTGACAAGTGAAGCTGAATATGTTGAGCCTTGCCATGACGAATTAAGATGGTCTCGAATAAACCTAACTCACTCGGAAGCTTGCTCAAGAAGGCTGCCTTAATTTGGCACTCCTCCCACTCTTGATCGGCTTCTGAGTCAATCGTAATGCCAGCACCAATACCTAAAGTAAAAAGTGATGCATGTGTCTTTGTGTCTTGATCAATTTCAAGAGTGCGAATGGGGACGCTAAATGCAAAGTCGCCACTAGGATCGATCCAGCCTAGGGCGCCACAATAGTATCCGCGATCTTGCGGCTCTAATTCTTGGATAATTTCCATGCTGCGTTTTTTGGGTGCACCTGTAACAGAGCCGCAAGGAAAGACGGCATTCAGAACATCATGCAATTGAATTCCTGGCTTCATCTCAGCCTGGACTGTTGAAGTCATTTGTAATACATCGCCATACCTGGCAACTTCAAAGAGCTGCGGAACACTTACTGTTCCCGGTAAAGCTAAGCGACTTAGATCATTGCGAAGCAAATCAACGATCATGACGTTTTCTGCTTGATTCTTTGCGTCAGCTGATAAATGCTCAGCAGAATCACTTAATGCACTCGCAGTGCCTTTCATTGGCATCGCTTTTAATGTGTCGCCTTGCTTCTGAATAAATAATTCGGGAGATTGAGACAAAATAAAGTTAGAGTCTTCAGCAATATATGCGCCAAATCTTCCAGGCTGGCGTTTTCTTAAGCGTGCATATAGTGCCAGCGGATCGCCGTAGGATTCACCGCCGATTCGAAAGGTATGGTTAATTTGATAAGTGTCACCATTGCGGATGTACTCTTGAATAGTCTGAACATCGGATGTGAACTGCTCTTCATTGATTGAAAAATTAAGGCTAGCAACGCCCGCGATTCGAGAGTCAGGCTCTAGCGCACTGACTCTGCTGTCAATAAAGTCATCAACATCCTGCTTGCTGAGGCTTTCATGCGATTTAAAGGACCAAGCCTTTACGAGTGGATGATTGCTCTTTTTCTCGACTTGGCGCCGAGTAATATTGTGAAGGTATAGACCTAATTCATAAGCAAACGCAGCGACAATATATTCACCGCGAGCTAAGGCCTCATTAATGCTCTGCAGACATTCATCTACAGCTGCAATTGTTTCGGAAGGCGTGGGCTGAGGATAGATCGTCCAACACCGCAGCGCCCCCTCATAAAGGCGACTGCTTGGTTTGGGATGACTGCTTTTGGCGTCATCAAGCAATATCATGCTAATGGCCGTTAGAGCTCAAATGGGGATTTGTGATTACTTTAAAACGGTAGCCGATTCGATTGTGACTGTCTTGCTAGGTACATCCGACATGCGACCCATCTTTGGTGCTGATGCAATCATGGTGGGAATTTTGCGAATGGCATCAATGGTTTGCGTGCCAGAGATCACTTTACCGAATACGGTATAGCCATTACCCATAGCATTTGGATAATTCAAGCCTTCATTGTCTTTAACATTGATAAAGAACTGGGCTGTTGCTGAATCCGGGTCAGAAGTGCGAGCCATGGCAATCGTGTATGTCTGATTTTTGAGACCATTTTGGGCTTCTGAGACTACCGGTGCATTGGTTGGCTTTTGAGTTAAGTCTGAAGTAAAGCCTCCACCTTGAATCATGAATCCATCAATCACACGGTGAAAAATTGTGCCGTTATAAAAACCGCTATTCACGTAGTTTAGAAAGTTTGCAGTTGTTTTTGGCGCCTTGACTGAATCCAACTCAACAACAAAATTACCCATATTGGTTTTAAATTCTACTTTTGGACCTGCAAAGCTTGCGGCACTGGCAATAAGGCTAGTAACCATGAATAGGGAGGCGATGATTTTGCGCATAGTAGGGATCCTTAAAAATCTCACAAAAATAGAGTAAATATGATTGTATTGCTCAAAGACCGGAGGGTACTTGGCCTGAATAACGATAAGCCGCCTCTTCGAACATGTTTGGTCTATCTAGATAATCCATGGCCCAATCAATGGTGTCGACACCCCAAAAAGCATGGCCATTTATTACGAGAGTGGGTACGCCAAACGCACCATCTGTCTTTGCACTCTCTGTGTTGCTCATGAGCTTTGCTTTGATCTCTGGCGCATCCGGTTTTGGCGTGTCTGCTGCTAAGCCCAGATATTGGCAAAATTCTGACCAAGATAAATTAGGATCCTTGCCCTCTACCCAAACATACTCAAAAGCACGCTCAACCATTTCCCACTGAGCATTTTCCTGAACTAGCAAACGCTGGGCTGCAACTGTGAGAAAAGGGTGGTGCTCTGGAAAGCGAAACGGAAGACCTAACTTTTCAGCAAGCCAAACACAGTATTGGTAAGTATGAGGACGCTTGGCTTCGATCTCTCCGGGGCCGCGATTATCGGTGGCGCGGAAAAGGCCGCCCAATAAGATTGGCACAGGCTCAATAGCTAGCCGCTTCTCAAGGCGATGGCGTTGCTTCACATAAAAGTACGAAAACGGAGAGATGATGTCGTAATAAAACGTCCCTTTGATTGGCTCCGCACTAAGCTGTTCTGGCGTCATTTCTGATTTGATTCCGAATCTAACTTGCGTAAGAAAGCCATCTTCTCAGCAATTTGGCTTTCAAGACCTCTATCCACAGGTGTATACCAATGTGGCTCTGCCATTCCTTCCGGCAGGTAAGACTCCCCGGCAGCATAGGCATGAGGTTCATCATGCGCATAACGATATTCTTTACCATGCCCTAACTCTTTCATGAGTTTCGTTGGGGCGTTGCGTAAATGATTTGGAACTGGCTTACTCTGATCATTGGCAACATAGGCCCTTGCTGCGTTATACGCCTTATAGCTTGCATTGCTTTTAGCGGCGATCGCTAAATACACTACAGCTTGTCCAAGCGCTAGCTCGCCTTCGGGTGAACCAAGTCTCTCAAAGGTTTGTGCAGCATCATTTGCTAGCTGCATTGCTCTAGGGTCGGCAAGACCAATATCCTCCCAGGCCATCCGAATGATTCTGCGAGCAAGATATCGCGGGTCTGCTCCACCATCTAGCATTCTGCAAAACCAATAAAGGGCTGCATCTGGATTTGAGCCACGTACTGATTTGTGTAAGGCGGAGATTTGATCGTAAAAGTGGTCGCCGCCTTTATCAAAGCGCCTAGCTTGAACTGTCAAAGCGTTCTCAATAAATTCCTGATCTACTTTTTGAATCTGAGAGTTCGGCGTTGAGACAGCATTACGCACTTGCTCGACTAAATTTAATAACCGCCTGGCATCACCATCCGCATGAGAAATGAGACTGTCAATAGCTGTCGATTCAAACTGAAGACTGGGCATCGCAAATTCATGTGCACGAATAAATAACTGCTTAAGCTCCTCAGCGCTTAATGATTTAAGTACATAAACTTGTGCACGTGAGAGTAGGGCTGAGTTCACCTCAAATGAGGGATTTTCAGTGGTAGCGCCTATAAAGTTAAATAAGCCAGACTCAACATGCGGCAACAACGCATCTTGTTGACTTTTATTAAAACGGTGAATCTCATCTACAAACAAAATAGTTTGTCGACCGTATTGAGACATGCTTTGCTGTGCTTGCTCAATAGCTTCGCGAATTTCTTTTACTCCGGCAAGAACGGCTGATATCGCGATGAATTCTCGATCAAAGGCCTTTGCTGAAAGTCTCGCTAAGGTAGTCTTACCAACCCCAGGCGGACCCCATAGAATCATTGAATGGGGCTTGCCAGAAGCAAAAGCAAGATTGAGTGGTTTGCCTGTGGCTAGAAGGTGTGTTTGTCCAATGACTTCTTCAATGCTTTTTGGGCGCAAGGCTTCCGCCAAGGGTGGCGGAGGCGCTTGATCGAATAAATTGCCCATGTGTGATGAATTAGTTTTGTACAAACAAAATCACAAGGGCAGCCCAGATTAGGCATCCAGAAGAAACTACTGTCAGTCGATTGCGCATAGTCATAAATGCACCGAATGCCTCTTCATTGGAAAAATAGTATTGGTAGGTTTCTTTATCGATATTACGCTGGATTACCAGAGCCGATGCCAAGATCACCAGCCCCACTGGAATATAAATATGCAATGCGACCCAAGCTACTAAGGCTGGTATCACACCCCAAATCCATGCATTACGATCTTCCCAGCGATCACCCGGAGGCGCTTTGCCTAGGGTATGTAAATTGGCTCCCCAATGTAATGCGCCCATGAAGGCGGTAATCACCGCACCGTAACCAGCAAGCGACTCTGCGCTTAAATAGTTCAGTGGGGTTGGCGCTAACTGCACCATTAAGGCTAGGCCAACAAAAGGAATCAGGCCTGCATAGGCTAATTTACGAACTAGGGGTGGCAATGGATTCACAAAAAACTTCTTTACTTAGATTGATAGATGTTGAGTTGGAAAATCACTGATCGTAGGTATAGACGCCACGTCCAGTTTTGCGACCAAGGTAGCCGGCAGCAACCATCTCGCGAAGCAATGGGCAAGGACGGTACTTAGAATCACTGAAGTTCTCAAAGTAGACTTCCATTACCGCGAGGCAGGTATCAAGACCAATTAAGTCGGCTAAAGCCAAAGGGCCAATAGGTTGATTGCAGCCCAGCTTCATACCAGCATCAATATCTTCAGGGCTAGCAAGGCCTTCATGGAGAACAAAGAAGGCTTCATTAATCATCGGCAACAAAATACGGTTCACCACGAAGCCTGGAGAGTTTTTTACAGTGATTGGCTCTTTGCCAATCCGCTGAGCCATTTCGATTATGGCTGCATGGGTTTCATCTGAGGTTTGCAAACCGCGAATCACTTCAACCAATGCCATCATCGGAGGTGGATTGAAAAAGTGCATACCAATGAAGCGGCTTGGATTGGAGTCTAAGGCGGCAAGCTTAGTAATAGATAGTGAAGAGGTGTTCGTAGCAATAATCGTTTCTTTGCTGACGATCTCATCAACCTGCTTCAAAATCTTTTCTTTAATAGACTGATTTTCGGTAGCAGCCTCTATGACTAATTGCAGCCCCTTTAAGTCAGCATATGAGGTACTAGCTTTGATGCGCTTGAGGGTAGCATCTTTTGCTTCAGTAGTCAGCGTTTCTTTTTTAACTAGGCGATCTAGACTCTTACTAATCTGACTTAAACCGCGCTCAACAGCGGCATCACTAATATCAACCATGACGACATCAAGACCGGCAACTGCGCAAACTTGCGCAATACCGTTTCCCATTGTGCCCGCACCAATAACTCCGATTGATTGAATCTTCATGCTATTTCCTTTTTTGATACTGTGATGAGCCAAATAATTGTTCTCTTGCTTTGTCGTCATGCAAGGGCTTACGTAATGCAGTTAATATTTCAACACCGCGCTTCACAGCAGGGCGTTCACTAATCATTTCAAACCAGCGCTGGAAATGTGGAAACTCATTGATGTCAATGCCTTGGTTCTTCCAGTTTCGCGTCCATGGAAAAATGGCGATATCGGCTATGGAATAACTTTTGCCAGCAATATAGAGATTATCTTTCAGTTGATGATCGATAACTCCGTATAAGCGCTTTGCTTCATTAGTGTAGCGAGTGATGGCATAGTCAATTTTCTCTGGCGCATAGATCCGGAAGTGGTGGTTTTGCCCTAAAAGCGGCCCTAGACCACCCATCTGGAACATCAACCATTGCAATACCTCATATTTACCTCGGGTAGATTTCGGTAGAAACTTCCCCGTTTTGGCGGCCAGGTAAAGCAAAATCGCGCCAGATTCGAAGAGGTGGATGGGTTTGCCATCAGGCCCATTCGGATCGATGATTGCTGGAATCTTATTGTTTGGGCTAATGGCCAAGAATTCAGGTTTGAATTGATCGCCAGCACCAATATCAATTGGGTGGGCGATCCAGTCTTTGCCTAATTTATAGCCACACTCTTCAAGCATGATGTGGACCTTGTGACCATTAGGGGTTGGCCAGCTGTAAACATCAATGATGTTTTTATTGGGTTTGCTTGTAGCCATGATCAATCCTCTTATAGTATTTGTAAGCGCTCTAATGCAGCTGAAAGCGTTTCTTCTTTTTTAGCAAAGCAAAAACGAATAACGCCTGACTCGACTGGTTTGGCGTAAAAAGCAGAAACAGGAATAGCGGCTACACCCATTTCTGTGGTCAGCCAGGAGCAAAAATCGGCCTCACTCATTCTTGCTTGGGGTATCTTGAGTTGGGTGTAATTGGCGCACTGAAAATAGGTTGCTGGTGCTGGCAATAGTTTGAAGTCAGTTTGTTTCAGACCTTCACTAAAGTAATCTCGCTTAGCTTGATAAAAGGATGCGAGTCCCAAGTAGTGATCGGAATTTTTAAGGTATTCGGCCAATCCATATTGCATTGGCGTGTTAACTGTAAAAACATTGAACTGATGTATCTTGCGAAATTCTTTCATCATCGTTGCAGGCGCAGCTACATAACCTAGCTTCCAGCCCGTGACATGATAGGTTTTGCCAAAACTGGATATTAGAAAACTTCTGGCTGCCAATTCAGGGTGGCCTGCAATGCTGGCATGGTGTTGTCCGTCAAATACCATGTGTTCGTAGACCTCATCGCTCAAGATAATGGCGTTGGTGCTTCGGACTAGATTTGCCAATCGATCAAGATCTTTTCTTTGCCAAATCATCCCAGTTGGATTGTGAGGCGTATTGATGATGACCAGTCGCGTTTTTGGATGAATTGCTTTAGCCAAGTCATCCCACGGAATCGAATATGAATTGACGCATCCTTGCTCATCACGATTAGCTATTAAAGATACAGCAATCGTTTTACCGCCTGCCAATTCAATGGAGGGGCGATAACTGTCGTAGGCTGGCTCAATAATGACAACTTCATCGCCCGGACTGACGCATGACAGGATGGTTGTCAAGATTCCTTGAGTGCCGCCAGCGGTGATGGTGATCTCGGTATCGGGATCGTAGTCATGACCGTATAAGCTTGAGATTTTCTGGGCCACACCTTGGCGTAATTCTGGGATTCCAGCCATTGGCGGATATTGATTGTGATCAGCAAGCATGGCCGCATTGACCTGAGATATGAGCTCTCGATCACACGGGAAGTCCGGAAAACCTTGACCCAAGTTAATGGCCTGATGTTTTGAGGCGAGTGCTGACATGACTGTAAATACCGTTGTCCCCACCTCAGGTAGGCGACTTGGAAATACTGGGGTTGGAAGGGTGTTTTGGCTCATGAAGGCGGTTTAGGGCAAATAGCTCGGGTAGTCGCTAGAATGGTAGAAATTCATATTCAAATTGTGCCATGTTGATCGTCCTTTCACCTGCTAAATCCTTAGACTACAAAACGCCTGCGAAGGTTAAGGCCCCTACATTGCCTGAATTTGTCTCGGAATCAGCTAAGTTGATAGCTGACTTAAAGAAATTGTCCCCTCAGGAAGTCGCCAATCTGATGGGTTTATCGGATCAGTTGGCTGCGCTGAATGTGGGGCGTTATCGCGACTGGTCTAAGAAATTTACTGAAGAAAATAGCAAACCAGCAATTTATGCTTTTGATGGCGATGTCTATGATGGGTTTGATGTGAAGACGCTTGATGCCAAGGCTATTGCCTTTGCACAAGACCATATTCGTATTTTGTCAGGTCTATATGGAGCCTTGCGTCCCCTAGATTTAATGCAGCCTTATCGCTTGGAGATGGGCACCGCCTTTAAAAATGCCCGAGGTAAAGATCTGTACGCATTTTGGGGTGAGCGTGTGACTGATTCATTGAAGCAGGTTCTGGAGCAACAAAAGAAACCCGTGCTTCTCAACTTGGCTTCTGAAGAGTATTTCAAGGTATTGCAAGCGAAGAACTTAGATTGCCCAGTGATTTCTCCGATATTTCAGGATGGTAAAGATGGCAAATACAAAATTATTTCCTTCTACGCCAAGCGGGCTAGGGGATTAATGGCGCGCTTTGTGGTTGAGAACCGGATCACTGATGCTGCAGATTTGAAGGGCTTCAATTTGGATGGTTATAAATATGTCCCTTCGGAATCGAAACCAGAAAAGCCCCTTTTTAGACGTCCCGAAAGAAAGTAGGGTGGTCCACAATGGCTGTACATCGCACTAAATCCTCGCAACGCGCCTCACCAGATGTTGAGCGCCTAGTAGCGGACGCCATCTCCTTGGCGGCTTCAGGCAGTCATATTGAAGACCAGTTTTGGGAAGAGCGATTAAATGTTCGATTAATGCGTCTTCTCAAAAGCCAAAATCAAAATGTGATTGACGCCGCATTGGATCAAACGTTTCGAATTAATACCGTAGCCTTCGAGGTGCTTGCTGATTGTGCTGAGACCTTGGCTGAATCCTTGGTCATGGAGCATGAAGGTCAGAATTGGGATGTACTCCTATTGGCTTTACCAATAGTTGCACATACCCGCTATCAAATTCCTTCAGGCGCACTCTCAGTTAGCGTCATTGAATCTACTGCCGCTGCATTGCATAGTTCAATTGCCTCAACAGATACGCGCTTAGCGATTGTGCCTTGGCTCTATAGCATTGATCAAATGCCGCATTCACACTGCCAAACACGATTGCTTACCGAGGCTTTGGCCACTGCTGCCATTAGTGCCAGCGAGATTAAGCTAGAGCTGCGGGAGATGTCAGAGACCATTGCTGTATTGGCTGATCCGCGCTTCATCATTGCTGCAGTTGCAGCACCATCAGGAACCCCTCTTTTCCGCTGGCAAGCTGAAGCGCCGACACGTCAAGAGCGGGGTGTGAGTTTGATCGGTTGGCAGAACGCGATGCAAGAGCCTATTGCTGCGCTCTTACCCGGCTGCGAATTTGAGCTCCTGTTACCAGAGGCGTATTTCACGAACTGTCGGTTGGCGGATAAGCAAGTTCGCCCATTAAGCATTCGAGCCGCTGTTAATTATCTCGAGAGCACTCTCGGGGTGCTGCCCGCTGGTTTGTCTTGTGTAGTAGGGGCATTTGGCGAAGATCAAGCTGATGAGTATCGAATCTCCTTCAGCTTAAAAGGCTCATCTGATGTGGTTTATGGAGTCATTTGGCCACTCTACGATCGTGAGAGTGTTGCCAATGATGCACTCAATGATCTTTCTGATGATGAAAGTCCAATGAAGCGGATTGCAGATGCACTTCGTGACGCTGGTGTTGAAGACGTCTTCCGTCACGCGATGCTCTTTGACCCCGAGCTTTGTGATGATTGTGGGGCGCCATTATTTCCGGATCGCTCGGGCGATGCTGTTCATGCAGAGTTGCCTGATGATGCACCAACACAGCAGCCCCTATTCCACTAGGTCAATTATTAATCTTCAAAAGCGATAGATATAAATAAAAAAGCCGAGGATCACTCGGCTTTTTTAAAGTGAAGCAGTTACTTTTAGTTTTGTGTAAATGGCTCAGCGTCAGCAAATAAGTGAGGAAGTTTGCCTGTCTTCATTTCTGCGGTTTGGCAGAAATCAGCAAGGCGAGTTCCAGACTTAATATTGAAAAGCATTGCCTTATTACCCAACACTACAAGATCGTGTCCAGTATTGGTGTTCTTGTAACGCAAGCTACCTGGTAAAGAATTCTCACGCTTCAAATCAAAAGTTTTAGATTCCCAAGTAAGGCGAACCTTTTCAGTTGTTCCTGTAGTTTTGAATTGCTTACTATCGCTACAAGTCCAAGTAGATACTTCTTCGCTAGCAAAGGCTGAGGCTGAGCCTAAGAGGCCGGCTGTAACCAAGCTAACGATGAGAAGAGTTTGCTTCATATGTGTAAATCCTTATGAGAGGAGATGCTTAACGCCAGCTTGCTCTTCAAGCAATTCGTTGAGAGTATGGTTCATGCGTTCACGTGAGAACTCATCAATTTCCAAACCTTCAACCATCTTGTATTCGCCATTTTCGCAAACTACTGGGTAGCCGTAAATTACTTCAGCAGGAATGCCGTACTCGCCCTTTGATGGAATACCCATCGTGACCCACTTACCATTTGTGCCTAGGACCCAGTCACGAATATGATCGATTGCTGCGTTAGCTGCAGAAGCTGCTGAAGAGAGACCGCGGGCTTCGATAATGGCGGCGCCACGTTTGCCAACTGTAGGGATGAATGTGTCTTTATTCCATACTGGATCATTGATGCTGTCTTTTACAGACTTGCCATCAATCGTTGCAAAGCGATAGTCTGGGTACATTGTTGGGCTGTGGTTACCCCAAACAACCAATTTCTCGATATCGGCAACAGGCTTATTCAGCTTGTTAGCTAATTGTGAGAGGGCACGGTTGTGATCCAAGCGCAACATCGCAGTGAAATTCTTTGCAGGAATATCTGGAGCAGATTTCATGGCGATATAGGCATTGGTATTTGCTGGATTACCAACAACCAGTACCTTGACAGTCTTCTTAGCTACAGCATTCAATGCCTTGCCTTGAGCTGTAAAAATCTGTGCATTAGCTGAGAGCAAATCTTTTCGCTCCATGCCTGGGCCGCGTGGGCGCGCGCCAACCAACAAAGCAACGTCAATATCTTTGAACGCTGTCATTGGGTCAGAGTGGGCTGTCATTCCTGCCAATAATGGGAAAGCGCAGTCTTCTAATTCCATCATCACGCCAGTTAAGGCTTTTTGAGCCTTTTCATCTGGAATTTCAAGTAACTGGAGGATTACTGGCTGATCTTTGCCTAACAAGTCGCCATTGGCGATGCGAAAGAGGAGGGAATATCCGATTTGACCGGCTGCACCGGTGACTGCAACACGCATTGGGGCTTTTGCCATTACTAATAACTCCAGTTGAGGTTAATTAATGAAATCTTTTCTATTATCCATTCAAGTGTATGAACTTTCCATTTACACTGTCAATCATGTCTTATATAAGATATGAGATAAGCTTGAATTTTATCTAATAGAAGCTGTTGTGGAGTTAATTTGTCACTGATATCCGAACCAATTGCCTCATTTAGCCCTCTTTATGAGCAGATTAAAGCCATGATTTTGGCTAGCTTGCAGGCCTCAGAATGGTTGCCTGGGGATGCTATCCCCAGCGAAATGGAGCTTGCGGCTCGCTATGCAGTCAGCCAGGGCACTGTACGCAAGGCCATTGATGAGTTAGCCGCTCAGAATTTGCTGGTTAGACGTCAGGGTAAGGGCACTTTTGTAGCAACCCACCAAGAGGAAGATTTCCAATATCGTTTTTTACGCCTCGAGCCTGATTCTGGTGAGAAATTACACCTTAAAAACCAGTTCTTAGCCTGTGAAAATGTCAAATCTGATCCTTACATAGCCAAGTTGCTTAAATTAAAGGCAGGTGACCCTGTTATTCGGATTGATCGTGTGCAAAGCTCTGCGGGGCGGCCCATCGCATTTGAGGAGATTTGGTTGCCAGTGGGGCGCTTTGAAGGTCTCACTCTAGATGCGCTGAATGCTTGGTCGGGACCTATGTATGCTTTCTACGAGAGTGAATATGCCACGCACATGGTGCGAGCAGAGGAAAAAATTAAGGCAGTCTTAGCAAATGCAGAGCTTGCAAAACACTTGCAGGTTCAGGAAGGTGCCGCCTTGTTATCAGTTGAGCGTGTCGCTTTTACCTACGGGAATAAACCAGTAGAAATTCGTCGCGCTCGGTATGACACTTCTGATCAGCACTACGACAATAAATTGAACTAAGTAGTACACTCAAAAATCAGTAAAAACCACTATTTAACCCCTTTAAACGCTAAAAAGTCCCCGCCAACCCCAAGGTTTCTAATAGAATATGTTGCAACACAACAAAACCACAATAAACCTCCACCGAAAGATTGAGATTACCCATGGTTGATGCACAGCAAAACGTAAAAAAAGATAGACCGGTTTATCGAAACATTGGTCTTGCCCAGTTGATCAAATACCGCCTTCCGTGGGCTGGAAAAGTATCTATTCTTCATCGCATTAGCGGAGCAGCTTTATTTTTAATGTTGCCGTTCTTGCTCTATCTCTTGGATCAAAGCTTGGCATCAGAAGTGAGCTATCAAAAGTTCCAGGCAATTACTGGCCACGTACTGGTAAAAATCATTCTTCTGGGATTAATTTGGTCATTCTTGCACCATTTCTGCGCAGGCATCCGTTATCTCTTGTTGGATTTGGAGATTGGTGTTGAAAAAGCAGAAGCTAACCGCTCAGCGATCGTTGTATTTTTTCTAGGTCTTGCTTTGACTGCGGTTGTTGGCCTCAAACTTTTTGGCTTGTTCTAAGCACTTCTTTATTAAGGAAATCTAATGCCTATTTATCAAATTGGACCGAAGCGCTTAGTTGTGGGCGCGCATTACGGCCTTAAAGAGTGGATCATTCAACGCGTAACTGCCATTGTGATGGTGGTTTTTACAATCGTATTGTTAGTTGACTATTGCATTACGGGTAGCGCTACTTATGAAGGTTGGGCTGCATTGTTTAGCAATCAGTTCATGAAACTCTTAACGCTTTTGTTCTTCATCAGTTTGTTCTATCACGCTTGGATTGGTATCCGTGATATTTGGATGGATTACATCAAGCCTGTCAGCATTCGTTTAACACTCCAAGTGTTAACTGTTTTGTATCTCGTAGCCTGTGCGGCCTATGCCGTACAAATTTTGTGGAAAGTGTAATTCAATGACCGCGATTAAAAAAGCATTGCCACGCCGCCGTTTCGACGCGGTAATTATTGGTGCAGGTGGTTCAGGTATGCGCGCTTCTTTGCAATTAGCAGAAGCTGGCCTGAACGTTGCGGTGTTAACTAAAGTTTTCCCAACTCGTTCGCATACTGTTGCTGCACAGGGTGGTATCGGTGCCTCACTAGGGAACATGAGTGAAGATAATTGGCACTATCACTTTTATGACACCATCAAAGGTTCTGACTGGTTGGGCGACCAAGACGTCATCGAATTTATGTGTCGCGAAGCTCCTAAAGTCGTTTATGAGTTAGAGCATTTTGGTATGCCTTTTGACCGCAACCCAGACGGCACGATTTATCAGCGCCCATTTGGTGGTCACACTGCAAACTATGGCGAAAAAGCTGTTCAACGTGCTTGCGCAGCGGCTGACCGTACTGGCCATGCAATGTTGCACACTTTGTATCAACGTAACGTCCGTGCAAAAACGAATTTCTTTGTTGAGTGGTTGGCGCTTGATCTGATTCGTGATGATGCAGGCGATGTTGTCGGTGTTACAGCGCTCGAAATGGAAACGGGTCAGGTTTACATCTTGGAAACTAAAGTAGTCATGATGGCTACTGGCGGTGCAGGCCGTATTTGGGATGCATCAACCAATGCCTTCATTAATACCGGTGACGGTATGGGTCTGGCAGCACGCGCAGGTATTCCATTAGAAGATATGGAATTCTGGCAATTCCACCCAACCGGCGTAGCTGGTGCGGGCGTATTGTTGACAGAAGGTTGCCGTGGTGAAGGTGGCATCTTGCGTAACAAGGATGGCGAGCGTTTCATGGAGCGTTATGCGCCTACCTACAAAGATTTGGCGCCGCGCGATTTCGTTTCTCGCTGCATGGACCAAGAGATTAAAGAAGGTCGTGGCTGTGGACCGAATGGTGACTATGTTGTTCTCGATTTAACGCACATCGGTGCTGAGACCATCATGAAGCGTTTGCCTTCTGTCTACGAAATTGGTATTAACTTTGCTAACGTTGACGTTACTAAAGAGCCAATTCCGGTTGTGCCAACTATTCACTATCAGATGGGCGGTATTCCTACTAATATCAACGGTCAAGTTGTTGTGCCAGCTAACGGCAAACATAACGAAATCGTTAATGGTCTTTATGCCATTGGAGAGTGCTCTTGCGTATCCGTACACGGCGCAAACCGTTTGGGTACGAACTCATTGCTCGACCTCTTGGTATTTGGTCGTGCGGCTGGTAATCACATTGTTGCAATGGATCTCAAGAATCGTGAGTTCAAGCCATTGCCTGCCAATGCTGGTGAACAAACTATGGCGCGTATTGCTGCTCTTGATAACTCAACTTCTGGTGAGTATGCACAAGACGTTGCGAATGACATTCGTAAAACAATGCAGAAATATGCTGGCGTATTCCGCAATCAAGAATTGATGGATGAAGGTGTTCGTCAAATGGCCAAGCTAACTGAGCGTGCGAAACACTTGTGGTTAAAAGATAAGTCCGACATCTTCAACACTGCTCGTATTGAGGCTTTAGAAGTTGCCAACTTGATCGAAGCTGCAAATGCAACAATGATTTCAGCTGCAGCGCGTACTGAAAGTCGTGGTGCGCATTCACATGATGATCATCAAGAACGCGATGATGACAACTGGATGAAGCACACACTTTGGTATAGCGAAGGCAATCGCTTGGATTACAAGCCGGTTGTTTTGAAGCCATTGACTGTTGAGTCTTTCCCTCCTAAAGAACGTACTTTCTAAGCGAAGAGAAATTAAAAATGAGTGATATTCGTATATTTGAAATTTACCGCTACGATCCAGATGTCGATGCAGCTCCACGCATGGAGCGGTATGAGCTTGAGTTGACTGGCGAACGTATGTTGTTAGATGCCTTGATTTCTCTTAAGAAACAGGATGAAACCATTTCCTATCGCCGTTCATGCCGTGAAGGTGTTTGTGGCTCTGATGCCATGAACATTAATGGTAAGAATGGTTTGGCTTGCTTAACTAATATGTTGACCTTGCCTAAGGTCATTACATTGCGCCCATTACCTGGCTTGCCAGTCGTACGCGACTTAATTGTCGACATGACTTTGTTCTTCAAGCAATACCTGTCTATCAAGCCTTACTTGGTAAATGACAATCCATTCCCAGAGAAAGAGCGTCTCCAGAGTCCTGAAGAGCGTGAAGAGTTGAATGGTTTGTATGAGTGCATCTTGTGTGCATCATGCTCAACCTCATGCCCATCTTTCTGGTGGAATCCTGATAAGTTCGTGGGACCAGCAGGTTTGCTTCAGGCGTATCGCTTTATCGCCGATAGTCGCGATGAAGACACTGCAGCGCGCTTGGATAACTTGGAAGATCCGTATCGTTTATTCCGTTGCCACACCATCATGAACTGCGTGGACGTTTGTCCTAAGCATTTGAATCCAACCAAGGCAATTGGAAAGATTAAGGAATTGATGGTACGAAGGGCAGTATGACCCTCACTAATGCAGAGTTATATCGCCTAAAGAGTGATGCCCGCAGGGGTTTGCTTGAGAACGATTTAATTCTGCAGCGTTTTTTTGAGCGTTACGGCGCTCAACTTACTGCAGAAGATGGACAGGTATTAAGCCAGTTGCTAGCCTTAGAAGACAATGACCTGATGGATTTATTGATTGGTCGCAAGGATTCTGTAGCAGCACTGGAAAAGGAGTCAGAAATGGACTCCTTTAAAGCGGTTTTACTGAAGCTGAGACAGAAGTAATTCGGCTTTTTGGTGCAATAGTATTACGGACGCATGATCAAATAGTGTATTAATCATCAATTTGAATGACTAAGGATTAGAAATGATTGAATCGGACATCAAGGCAAAATTATCGTTTTCGGACGGCACACCAGATATCGACTTGCCAATTTACAAAGGCACGATTGGTCCTGACGTAATCGATATTCGTAAGCTTTACGGTCAAACCGGTAAGTTCACTTACGATTCAGGCTTTCTATCCACAGCGTCATGCAACAGCAAAATCACTTACATCGATGGTGATAAGGGTGAGCTGCTCTACCGTGGTTATCCAATCGAAGATCTCGCTCATAACTGCGACTTCTTAGAGGTTTGCTATCTGCTCTTGAACGGTGAGTTACCAAACGCCAAACAGAAAAAAGATTTTGAAGAATTAGTCATGCACCACACAATGGTTCATGAGCAAATGCAATTCTTCTTGCGCGGCTTCCGTCGCGATGCTCATCCAATGTCTGTATTGACTGGCTTGGTTGGTGCAATGGCTGCTTTCTATCATGATGAGATTGATTACAGCGAGCCACATGCCCGTGAAGTTGCTCAGATTCGTCTGATTGCGAAGATGCCTACATTGGTAGCGATGGCCTATAAATATTCCGTAGGTCAACCATTTATCTATCCTGATAATTCCTTATCCTACACAGCAAACTTCATGCGCATGATGTTTGCAACACCTTGTGAAGAGTACAAGGTCAATCCGGTATTGGTTCGCGCTTTAGATCGTATCTTCACATTGCATGCTGACCATGAGCAGAATGCTTCTACATCAACAGTACGCTTGTGCGGCTCATCTGGCACTAATCCATTTGCTGCCATTTCTGCAGGTATCGCTTGTCTATGGGGTCCTGCTCACGGCGGTGCCAATGAAGCTTGCTTGCAGATGTTGAATGAGATCCAAGCTAACGGTGGCGTGGATACGATTGGTGACTTTATTGCTCAAGTGAAAGACAAGAACTCTAGCGTTCGTCTAATGGGCTTTGGTCATCGTGTTTACAAAAATTTCGATCCACGTGCGAAGTTAATGCGTGAGACATGTCATGAAGTGCTGAAAGAGATGGGTCTTGAAAATGATCCTTTGTTCAAGTTGGCCATGACTCTTGAGAAAATTGCTCTTGAAGATGAGTATTTCGTGAGCCGTAAGCTCTACCCAAACGTTGATTTCTACTCCGGAATTGTTCAGCGCGCATTAGGCGTCCCAACAGAAATGTTTACCTGTATTTTTGCCTTAGCAAGAACAGTAGGTTGGATTGCTCAATGGGAAGAAATGATTACTGATCCTGAGTACAAGATTGGTCGTCCACGTCAGTTGTATGTTGGCGAAACTTCTCGCAAGGTTCCTAACATTTCTGTACGCAAATAAAAGTATTAGAGGATTTACATGTCACGCACGCTTTACGACAAATTGTGGGATGACCATGTCGTCTACTCTGAACAAGATGGCACGGCCACGATTTATATAGATCGTCAGTTATTGCATGAGGTGACAAGTCCTCAAGCTTTTGAGGGGTTGAACTTAGCCGGTCGTCCAGTTTGGCGTATTTCTGCCAATTTGGCCGTTTCTGATCACAACGTTCCAACCACGGATCGTTCTGAGGGCATTACAGATCCGATATCTAAGTTACAAGTAGATACGCTGGATCAAAACTGCGATGCTTTTGGTATTACTCAGTACAAGATGAACGATACCCGCCAGGGTATTGTTCATGTCATTGGGCCGGAGCAGGGTGCAACCTTGCCAGGCATGACGGTGGTCTGCGGTGATTCGCATACAAGTACCCATGGTGCCTTTGGTGCATTGGCATTTGGTATTGGCACATCGGAAGTGGAGCATGTATTGGCTACACAAACCTTGCTCATGAAAAAGAGTAAGAACATGCTGGTTAAGGTTGATGGACGCCTTCAACCAGGATCAACTGCGAAAGATATTGTTCTTGCCGTGATTGGCAAAATTGGTACTGCAGGCGGAACTGGGTACACCATTGAGTTTGCGGGTGAAGCTATTCGCAATCTGTCTATGGAAGGTCGCATGACCCTCTGTAACATGGCAATTGAGGCGGGTGCGCGCGCTGGACTTGTTGCAGTTGATGAAACTACTATTGAATATATTCAGGGCAGACCCTACGCACCTAAAGGTGAGGCCTTGCGTCATGCTTTGCAATACTGGCGCACTCTACATTCTGATGTAGATGCCAAGTTTGATGCTGTAGTGGAGTTGCGTGCTGAAGAGATTGCCCCTCAAGTAACTTGGGGTACATCACCAGAAATGGTTTTGGCAATTAGCGACCGCGTTCCTGATCCTGAAAAAGAGCGTGATGCGAACAAACGGTCTGCAATGGAGCGTGCACTTGAGTACATGGGACTTGTTCCAAACACACCATTAAGTAATATTTCGATTGATAAAGTTTTCATTGGATCTTGCACCAACAGTCGCATTGAGGATATTCGTGCTGCTGCCAAGGTAGTTGATCGCTTAGGAAAAAAAGTAGCTGCTAATGTGAAATTAGCCTTGGTTGTTCCTGGGTCTGGTCTAGTAAAAGCTCAGGCTGAACGAGAGGGTTTAGACCGGGTGTTTAAAGCTGCAGGATTTGAGTGGCGCGAGCCAGGTTGTTCAATGTGTTTAGCGATGAATGCCGATCGCCTGGAGCCAGGTGAGCGTTGCGCCTCAACTTCTAATCGTAATTTTGAAGGTCGCCAAGGTAACGGCGGTAGAACGCATTTAGTAAGTCCAGCAATGGCGGCTGCTGCTGCGATTGAGGGTCACTTTGTTGATGTTCGTAAGATTTCTTAAGGAAATACAGTGATTAAATGGTCTTCTTTCACAATGATTAAAAAATTAACCATCGTTGCTGTTGCGGGAATTTTTCTTTCTGCTTGCAGCAACATGATGGAAGGTCTCGGCAAGGATATGCAAACCATGGGTAACTCTATGGGTGGTAACTCTACGAATACCAATAGTGGCAATCAATCCCAAACTAAAGGTAAAGATGTTGTTGTGACGCCGGTGAAGTAAGCGCACAGTCAATATTTAGCGAAGATCATTATGGAAAAATTTACGGTATACAAAGGCTTGGTTGCGCCGCTTAATCGCGAGAATGTCGATACCGATGCCATCATCCCAAAGCAATTCTTAAAGTCAATTAAGAAAACTGGCTTTGGTCAGAATTTATTTGACGAGTGGCGCTATCTAGACCATGGTGAGCCTGGCCAGGATTGCAGTAGTCGCCCAGTTAACCCCGATTTTGTTTTAAACCAGCCGCGTTATAAAGATGCGGGTATTTTGCTGGCACGCAAGAATTTTGGTTGTGGCAGCTCCCGAGAGCACGCGCCATGGGCATTGGATCAGTACGGCTTTAGAGCTGTGATTGCCCCGAGCTTTGCCGATATTTTCTACAACAATTGCTTTAAAAATGGACTTTTGCCGATTGTTCTTACCGAGCTACAGGTTGACCATTTATTTAATGAAACATTGGCTTTTACCGGCTATCAACTGACTATTGACCTGGAAGCCCAGCAAGTCATTACCCCCGACGGCACTGCCTATAGCTTCGATGTAGCTCCGTTCAGAAAGCATTGCCTCCTGAATGGCCTGGACGACATTGGCTTAACTCTGCAACATGCAGATAAAATCAAGGCTTATGAAGCTGAGCGTATCCTCAAGATGCCTTGGCTTGCGACACAACTGCCGTAGTTTTATCCAGTTAAAGGCCTTTCATGAAAATTGCAGTCCTACCGGGCGATGGTATCGGTCCGGAAATCGTTGCTGAAGCCGTTAAGGTATTAAACGCGCTTGGCCCTCAATTCGACCTTGAGACAGCTCCTGTTGGCGGTGCTGCTTATGACGTGGCTGGTCATCCATTGCCACCCGCAACATTAGAACTGGCCAAGAAAGCGGATGCTATTTTGTTTGGCGCTGTAGGTGATTGGAAATATGACAGCTTGGCTCGCGAACTCCGTCCAGAGCAGGCTATCTTAGGATTGCGCAAACATTTGGAATTATTTGCTAATTTCAGGCCTGCTATTTGCTACGACGAATTAACTTCCGCCTCTAGTCTTAAGCCGGAAATCGTGAGCGGTCTCGATATTTTGATTATTCGCGAACTCAACGGCGATATCTATTTTGGACAGCCGCGTGGCATTCGTTCCTCTGAGCTTCCTTTGTTTAAGGGTGCACGCGAAGGCTACGACATGATGCATTACAGCGAGCCAGAAGTAGAGCGCATTGGTCGCGTTGCTTTCGAAGCAGCGCGTAAGCGTGGTAAAAAAGTTTGCAGCGTCGATAAGGCAAATGTTCTTGAGACATCACAGCTTTGGCGTGATGTCATGATTCGTGTTGGCAAAGAATATCCTGACGTTGAGTTGTCACATATGTACGTGGATAACGCAGCAATGCAATTAGTCAAGGCGCCAAAAGCATTCGATGTTGTTGTTACCGGCAACTTGTTTGGCGACATTCTGTCCGATGAAGCTTCGATGCTGACAGGCTCTATTGGTATGCTGCCTTCAGCCTCCTTAGATAAAAACAATAAAGGCTTGTATGAACCAAGCCATGGATCGGCTCCAGATATCGCTGGTAAGGGCATCGCCAATCCATTGGCAACCATTCTGTCTGCTGCGATGATGTTGCGTTATTCCTTGGGCATGCCAGCCGAAGCTGATCGTATCGAAGCGGCAGTACAAAAGGTCTTGTCACAAGGCTTGCGTACGGCTGACATCTACACTGAAGGCACCAAAAAAGTTTCTACCATTGAAATGGGTGATGCTGTAGTAGCAGCTCTTTCAAAATAACGCACCACCTTAAATAAATACATTCAATAGATCATTCATCATGTCAAATACAAAAACACCATTAGTAGGCTTAGTTGGCTGGCGCGGTATGGTTGGTAGCGTTCTTATGGAGAGAATGCTGGCTGAAAAAGATTTTGATCTCATCGAGCCACTATTTTTTAGTACGAGCCAGGCTGGTGGTGAAGTGCCGCTCCTGAATGGTCAGAAGGTAAGTAAAAGTGAAAACACTTTGTTGAATGCCAATGACATCAAAGCACTTGCTCGTTGCGACATTATTTTGACTTGCCAAGGCGGTGATTACACCAATGAGATTTTTCCTCAGTTGCGTGCTGCTGGTTGGCAAGGTCATTGGATTGATGCTGCTAGTGCATTACGCATGAAGGACGATGCAGTCTTAATTTTGGACCCAGTAAATCGCCCTGTAATTGATAAGGCATTGGCTGCCGGTGGAAAAAATTGGATTGGTAGTAACTGTACGGTCAGTTTGATGATGATGGCTATGGGCGGCTTGGTTAAGGCTGACATGGTTGAGTGGATTAGCGCCATGACTTATCAAGCAGCCTCTGGTGCTGGTGCGCAAAATATGCGTGAGTTGTTATTGCAAATGGGCGCATTGCGCGACAGCGTAGCAACTGAATTGGCGGATCCTTCATCTTGGATCTTAGATATTGATCGAAAAATTACGGAGACTCTACGTTCACCTGATTTTCCAAAGAAGAACTTCCGCAATACGCCTTTGGCTGGTAGCCTAATCCCATGGATTGACGTACCAGTTGAGAATGGTCAAACCAAAGAGGAGTGGAAGGGCGGTGCCGAGTTTAATAAGATCTTGGGTCGACCTGCATTTAGAACGCCTGGAAGCATTCCAATTGATGGTTTGTGTGTTCGTGTTGGCGCTATGCGTTGTCACTCACAAGGCTTGACCGTCAAACTAAAAAAAGATATTCCATTGAAAGAGATTGAAGCAATCTTGGCTAACGATAATCAATGGGTCAAAGTGATTCCAAATGATCGTGAGACTACAGAGCGCGAACTGTCTCCAGCAGCAATCAGTGGCACATTGTCGGTTCCTATTGGCCGCCTACACAAAATGGCGATGGGTCCTGAGTACCTTGGTGCTTTTACAGTAGGCGATCAACTCTTGTGGGGTGCTGCTGAGCCATTGCGTCGCATGCTTCGCATCTTGTTAGAGCGCTAATGCTCAGATTCGGCCGAATTCAGTTTGCACGAGCGCTGTGCTTAGTTTGGCTAGGTTGGTCATGTACGGCAGGAGCTATTTCCCTTGGCTCCCCAAAACTGCTTTCTAGGTCCGGCGAACCTCTCAAAGTAGAGTTTCCAATTCGAGTTGGGGCGGACGAACAGTCAGCTATTTCAAGTCTGAATGTCAGCATTGCCAGCAAGACTGCCTACGATCGTTTGGGGATATCCCAGAAGATACTCTCACTAAATCCCCAAGCGATGATTTATCGCAATCAACAAGAGCAATTAATGGTCTTAGTGGAGACGGTCGAATCCGTACCTATGAGCGATGATCCATTCTTAGATGTTTTGGTAACGCTCAATTGGTCTGCAGGAAGCCTTGCTAAAGCATACACATTGCTACTTGGAGATGCTCAGAAGATTTTGGTAAGACCTGGTCAAACCTTATCGGAAATTGCAGCCCAATTAGCCCCTCAGTTACAGGGCGCATCGCTAGATCAAACGATGATGGCATTGTTCAGGGCTAATCCTGATGCATTTGCAAGCGGCAGTATTAACCGTCTCGAGGCTGGTGCCGAGCTAAATCAACCCAATCAAGCTTTACTCCGCTCTATTAGTCCAGCAGAGGCTCAACAGTTTGTTGCAGAGTCAAATGCTCAGTGGCTAGCTGAGCGTGAAGCAAAGAGTGGGGCTTTAACTACAAATAGCCCAAAGCGTGGTGTAGAGCCCGTACCCAAAGATCGCCTCAAAATCGGATCAAGTGCTGAGGGCAATGCTGAAGAGCGCCGCTATACAGAAGATCTAGTCGCCCAAGAAAAAGCACTTGAGCAAACTCGAGTGCGCGTAGCCGAGCTTGAGAAGAATATTGCTGACTTACAGCGTTTGCTTGATCAAGCTAAAGGCAAGTCCTCAGAATCTGCTAAAAATGATGGATCTTTTGGCTTGGGAGGTTTTGCTCCAGCAATATTTGCCTTAGTTTTGATGGGTCTGACAGGCTTGCTTCTATGGTTGCTTGCAAAAAATGCTCGTCGTTCTGAGGGGCCCAATTTTTCAAACAGCATTCCTAAAGATGCTGCTGTCACCAAGGCGCCTCTTTCATCTCTTGGCGCAATGCCAGATCGCGCCAAGGCCCTTTTTGCTGGCATTGATCTAGATTTAACTCCTGCTAATAAAAATACTCAACCCCCGGTTGCTGAGTTAAACCCGCTTGCCGATGCTCTTCGCGTTAAGTTGAATCTTGCGCGTGCTTACATCACCATTGAAGATTTTTCTGCGGCCCAAAAATCTCTTCAGGAAATTGTTCAGATTGGTGGATCTATAGAGCCCGCAATCATGATAGAAGCTCATGGTTTATTGGCTGAGTTGTCACACCGCAATAACTGACTCTTGCTATGCGCATCGCCTTAGGTCTTCAGTATGATGGCAGTCCCTATTCTGGATGGCAATCCCAAGTCAATCAAATCACTATTCAAGATGAATTGGAAAAGGCAATCGCGTTATTTGTAGGGGTTGAGGCAGCTAAAGCGAATCCTATTCGCGTCATTACAGCAGGCAGAACCGATACGGGCGTTCATGCTTTGGGGCAGGTTGTTCACTTTGATGTTGAGGTTGAACGTGAAAACTGGTCGTGGGTAAGGGGGGTGAATACATTCTTGCCTGAATCGATAGTAGTGAATTGGGCTCAGGTAGTTCCCGATGCATTTAGCGCCCGTTATTCTGCTCATGAGCGCACTTATATTTATGCATTGCATGCTGGCCCATGTCGCTCCCCCATGGCAGCCAATCGCGCTGGTTATGTCATGCTCCCAACTGATCGCTGGTTTGATGTAGATGCTATGAGGGTTGCTGCCGAATGTTTGATTGGTGAGCATGATTTCACCTCATTCCGCTCTTCAGAGTGTCAAAGTAAGACCCCCGTGAAGACGATGTATTCCATTGAGATATTCTCGAGTGAGCCATGGCTGTATTTCAAGATCAAAGGCAATGCCTTCTTACATCACATGGTGCGAAATCTAGTTGGCAGCTTTATCCAAATTGGTGTTGGTAAGCAAAAAGCAGGTTGGATGTTAGAAGTTCTGGCAGCAAAAGACCGTAGTGTTGCTGCACCAACATTTTCTCCGGCTGGTCTCTATTTGGCTCAAATTGCCTATCCAGATGAGTTTCAGATTCCCAGTCCTTGTCTGGCTAATTCGTGGTTGCCTAAGGCGGTTTACGCCTAAGTAGGTCTTTATTTGCTTAAGGCCTTATCATTTCCTTTATGGGCTTACTTACCAACTCTCCTGGCCGTACTAGGGTCAAAATCTGTGGCCTCAAGACGCCCGCCGATGTGGATGCTGCCGTTGCTGCTGGGGTAGATGCAGTTGGTTTTGTGTTCTATCCGCCAAGTCCGAGAGCCGTTACCCCCAATATTGCCGCTGCATTGATTTCTAGGCTCCCGGCGGGGGTTGATGCCGTCGGCTTGGTCGTGAACGCCACAGATGCTGAGTTTGAGGCTATTAGGGCAGCTACCACTATCACCTTATGGCAGTTTCATGGGGATGAGTCCCCTGAGGAGTGTGAGCGCCTAGCTGCGGGGCAGCCTTGGATGAAGGCTGCACGCGTTGGGGCCGGCTTCGCGTTTGATGATTTTTCCCTACAATATAGTCAAGCAAATGCCTTTTTGCTCGACGCTCTCGTTGAGGGTTACGGTGGAGGAGGCGTTCCTTTTGATTGGTCAGGAATTCCACAAACATGGATAAGCGCAAACGCGCCTCAGGTCGTTTTGAGTGGTGGATTGAACGTTCACAACGTGGGCGAAGCCATTACTCGCCTTCATCCTTGCGCGGTTGACGTCTCAAGTGGCGTAGAAATCAGTAAGGGTGTAAAAGATCACGTCTTGATGAGGCAGTTTATCGAGGCGGTGCGAGCGGCAGACGCAAGCTCATCATCCTAATTATTTGCTGCAACTAATCAAAAGAGGTATTTATGTACGATAAGCCAGATGCACGAGGACACTTCGGTCCTTACGGTGGCGTATTTGTTTCCGAGACACTCATGTTCGCTTTGGATGAACTTAAAGCGGCGTATGCAAAATATCAATACGATCCCGAGTTTTTAGAAGAATTTCATTACGAGCTTAAGCACTTTGTTGGTCGCCCATCACCTGTGTATCACGCTAAGCGTTGGAGTGAGATGCTAGGCGGTGCGCAGATTTATCTCAAGCGTGAAGATTTAAATCACACTGGCGCTCACAAAATTAATAACGTGATTGGTCAAGCTATGCTGGCCAAGCGCATGGGTAAGCCTCGAATCATTGCTGAAACTGGAGCGGGGCAGCATGGCGTTGCAACCGCAACTATTTGTGCGCGCTTTGGTTTGGATTGCACTGTCTATCAAGGTTCTGTTGACGTGGCGCGTCAAGCCCAAAACGTATTTCGCATGAAATTACTTGGCGCAAAAGTGGTGCCCGTTGAATCTGGTACGAAGACTCTCAAAGATGCGCTGAATGAAGCGATGCGAGATTGGGTGACGAACGTAGAGGATACCTTTTACATTATTGGCACTGTTGCTGGCCCACATCCTTATCCGATGATGGTTCGGGATTTTCAGAGTGTGATCGGCGAAGAGTGCAAAGTACAGATGCCTGAAATGACTGGGCATCAACCTGACTATGTAATGGCATGCGTTGGCGGTGGTTCCAATGCAATGGGCATCTTTTATCCATATATAGATTATCCAGAAGTGAAATTGGTTGGCGTTGAGGCTGCGGGTCATGGCTTAAATAGTGGCCTTCACTCTGCCGCACTTTGCGTTGGCAAGCCGGGTGTACTGCACGGTAACCGTACCTATTTATTGCAGGATGAAAATGGTCAGATTTCTGAAACCCATTCCGTTTCAGCAGGTATGGATTATCCAGGTGTTGGCCCAGAGCATGCTTGGTTAAAAGATTCAGGTCGTGCTGATTATGTTGCGGTGACAGATGAAGAGGCCTTGAAAGCATTTCATGATTGCTGCCGTATCGAGGGCATTATTCCTGCCTTAGAGTCCTCACATGCAATTGCGTACGCATGTAAATTAGCGCCAACACTTTCGAAAGATAAAACAATCTTGGTGAACTTGTCTGGTCGCGGTGATAAAGATATGCATACCGTTGCACAAGCTACTGGCTCTGAAGGTTAATTCAAAGCCCATCACGAACATCTATAAAAATAATAAACACGAATTTCCATGTCAAAAATTACCGCACTCTTTAATGAACTCAAAGCTTCTGGGAAAAAAGGGCTAATTCCTTTTATTACCGCGGGCGATCCCGATCCAAAGCTCACAGTTGAGTTAATGCATGCATTAGTTCGTGGTGGAGCTAACGTTATTGAGCTCGGCGTTCCCTTTTCTGATCCGATGGCGGATGGTCCTGTAATTCAGCGCTCCTCTGAAAGGGCGCTCACTCAAGGCGTTACTTTGCATGGTTGCTTGGACATGGTTAAGGAGTTTCGAAAGCTAGACTCCAACACGCCAGTCGTCTTGATGGGTTACGCTAATCCAGTGGAGCAGATGGGTGCAGATCGATTCGCAACGGAGGCTAAAGCTGCCGGTGTTGATGGTGTTCTTGTGGTGGATTACCCTCCAGAAGAGTGCGAGGACTTCGCTGCTCGCATGAAGCTGGCTGGTGTCGACCCAATTTTCCTACTAGCCCCAACTTCATCACTAGATCGCATAAAGGATGCCGCCAAAATAGCTTCTGGTTATATATATTACGTGTCCATGCGTGGTGTAACTGGAGCATCCCACCTCAATACTCAGGATGTGGCTAGTATTATTCCCAAAATCCGTGAAGCCACCGCCATTCCAATTGCGGTAGGTTTTGGTATCAATGATGCCGAAAGTGCCCGTGCAGTATCAAAAACCGCAGATGCAGTAGTGATTGGCAGTCGAATTATTCGACTTTTGGAGGATTCTGCCCCTGGCCAAGCGGTACAATCACTCGAAACCTTCATACGTGAAATTCGCGTCGCTTTAGATAGTTAATGCACTGGATAGTTAAAAACTGATGAGCTGGATCGATAAATTACTACCCCCACAAATCCAACATACGGATCCTGCGAATCGCAAATCTGTTCCTGAAGGACT
>JACCEA011670254.1_pt1 | contig 50610 bp, 45 predicted proteins | sample 7449851 | NCBI WGS metagenome assembly JACCEA01 (sample SAMN15323453, study PRJNA562643) | freshwater metagenome | isolation source: river surface water | place: USA:Blue River Watershed | collected 2017-08-18 | reverse complement strand
TTTTGTCCTGCAATAATACTTCAATTGTGTATCTTTGCTCGTAAGAAAGGTGTGACATTACAACTTTATTTTTGGCGATTTAACGGGGTAATTTAATAACCTTTCCAGAAACAGAGAGAGGAATCTTCTGATTTCTCTCCTGTTTTGAAGTTTATCTTCCCATCAAATCTAAAAGTTGCATTTGTTATTTGAATTTAAGTTATAATTTCTCTATCAATTTTGCATTTAAGTAAGAAGAATCATTTGTTACTTCTAAATCAACCCAAGGAGGGGTTTTAAATGATTCATTTTCAGCTTTTAGTTCAATTTCAGCAATTATTAATCCATCTAATTTTCCTTCAAAAATATCCACTTCCCATAAGTGATTTTCATAGTTAATTTCATAACGTGTTTTACTAAGTACCTTAAGTTGAAGAATTTCTATCATTGAAAGTGCATCTTGTAAAGGGATTTCATATTCAAATTCATCACGACTTAAACTATTTCCCCCAACTTTTATGGTAAGAAATGATTTTTTTCCTTTAATCCTAATACGTGTACTTTTATCTTTTTCATTTAATAGATATGCTTGTTTGATAGAGATTCCATTAAAAGATTTTATATAATCAACGTATTCAAATGGAACAATGAATTTTCTTTCAATTTCTTTCATTTTAAAATACAAGTTTAATTCTAAAAAAAAAGTCAACCATTTAGATTGACTTTTTTACTTTTATTTTTTTTTACCTTATAAGGTTTACATGACCAAGTACAGTTTGTTTTTCGTCGTTATTGATGAGTTTAAATCTAATTTTCCAAGTGTAAGTACCATCTGGACATTTCATGCCATCATTATAAGTTCCATCCCAACCAAATTGATAATCATGATTTTCCCAAATTAATTCCCCCCATCTATTATAAACGTAAAAATCATATGAATATGGGTCAATTCCTGAGTAAAACACTGGTAAAAATGTTTGATTGTATTGATCTCCATCTGGAGTGAATGTGTTAGGAACCCAGTAAATTACGTCTATTAAAGAATCACAATCACCTACAACAGTTACAGTCAATGAATCAATACCTATACAACCCGCATTACTAGAACCAATTACAGTAAATTGAGTTAAACCAAAATTTGGAAGATAAGGTACATTATTTTGAAGTCCATTATTCCATGAATATGAAATAGCTCCAGATCCACTTAATGTTATTGGACGTCCAACACAGACTGTTAAATCTGGTCCAGCTTCTACAATTGGGAAATCCTCTATTGTAAGATTAAATGTGCTTGATGCGGGACATTGATTTCCAGGTGTTGTATAAGTGATTGCATAAGCCCCTGGAGTGGAAGTTCCTAAACTAATTACACCTGTTGTTGGGTTAATATCTAGGCCAGCTCCACTTGTATAAGTTCCACCTGTATTCCCAACTAATGTAGGAATTGGATTTGGCTCATTTAAGCAGTATAAATTATCTGGATATGAAATTGTTGCAGATTGAGGACCCACATAAACTCCAGAAATTGTTATTGGACAGCCATTATCATCAACAATATCAAAAGAATAAGGACCATCAGTTAAATTACCTAACACTATAGTTCCTCCATTTGCAACACTTGTATTCAAAAATGTTGCTGAGGCAGGACTTTGACTTCCTGTAACAACATTGAAATTTGTTCCATTTACTTGAGGTGCACCTCCTGATAATGTTACAGCAACTGTGCCATTGGCACAGTTCGAATTTTGTACTGCGATAATTTCTGGTAAATATTGAATTGCAATAGGTGTTCCTAATTCATAACAATCATCAGCAGGTAAAATAACGTAGCTATACAGTCCTTCAGTTATACTATACATTGTTATTGGCACAAAATAAACGGTGTTATTTGTGAAAGTTCCTGCTGGTTGTCCATTAATAATTGACATATCATTAACATCTGTTAAACTTGGAGTATTTACATAAATTCCAATAAAACAAGGGTCATCAGGGATTTCTAATTGGGTAGCAGCAGATTGTGCAGGTGTTAAAGCCACTGTTGGAGGACAACTGTAAACTAGCCAAGATACTCCTGGATCATAAACAGGTTCTGGTGCTGTTCCTCCGGTCACTAAAGCAGGTACCACAAAATCATTGTTCGTTGTAATATTTAATTGATCTCCAAAACATAACATTGTTTGAGATTGTGTGTCTCCAGTTAAATTGTTGTTAAATGTTCCTATTTCAGCAACACAAGGTGTTACAATGCTACAGTCTGTTGTTGCAGAACCAGAGCTCGAGAAAGAGATATTTGTTGGTTGGTTTGAAAAATTGGTAATCAATAAAACATAAACTTCACCAGTTTGTGCATTTGCGATATTAGCTGTTTCATTCGCAGCACCACTGAAGCTACAATCTACTATTAAATTTGTATTAGATCCAGTTGTTGCAGTCCCAAAATTATCACAATAAGTATTAGCATTGTTTAAACTTGTATATGGACCATACAATATGTAATCAATATCTACATTTGCTGAATTAGTCATATTAATACCCAATGTACCCGGAGTTGCGATTTGCATGTAATACCACTCTGGGTTCGGTGTTGATCCCAAACAACCATAATCATTATTAGGATAAGTTGTACTTGCAGGTATTTGATTCGTTCCAGCAGGAAATGTTGTTGCTCCATTGTTTGAACAAAAAGGATTTTGTAAACATGGAGGATTTAAACATGCTGCTGGCGCTGTGTAAGCTTGACTTCTTGTACAGGCTGGTAAAGCTGAAAAAGTTGCAGTTACATTACAATTCGCTCCGTTTGCTGTTAACCCAGTAAAGTTGTAGTTTAATGGTGAAACAAAAGGCGCATTGAAAGTTTGTGTTCCTCCACAACCTGAAACCGTTAAAGTACCTGTTGCAGGAGCAGCACTAAAAGTTATAGCACCTGAAACGTTGTATAAATCATTTGCACAAGCTGAAGGTACTGCAGTTAAATTGGAAATAACACATCCACAAGCAGCTGGTGCTGTGAAATTTTGAGAACCTGTACATGCAGTTGCAGAGAACGTTGCTGTAACAGAGCAAGCTGCGCCATTCGCAGTCAATCCAGTTAAATTATAATTCATCGGTGAATTAAAGGGAGGGTTTAATGTTTGTGTACCACCACAAGAACTAGTAACAGTTAAAGTACCTGTTGTAGGAGCATTCGTAAAACTAACCGTACCAGTTAAACCAAAAGTATTGGTAGCTGATGCACATTGACCTGGAACAGCTGTAATTGAGGTAATTGAACATGAAGGTGCACAAGCTGCTGGTGCTGTATATTGCTCTGTTGTATTACAATTTGGATTTGCAGAAAAACTTGTTGACACAGTACAAGTGGCACCATTTGCTGTTAAATTGGGCAAGGTGTAGTTAATTGAATTTGAAAATGGAGCATTAAAGGTTTGAGTTCCACCACAACTACTGGAAATTGTTAAAGTTCCAGTAGTTGGGGGATTAGTAATTGATAAAGTACCATTTAATGTATAAACGCTATTCCCACTACAAGCAGTTGGTAATGCTGTAAAACCAGTTACACCACAAATAAAAGAACAATCTGCTGACCCGCTACCACTTGTTTGACCAAAGTCAATAGTACCTGGTTGATTAGAGTAATTGGTTAAAAGTAAAAGGTATGTTTGTCCTGCTTGAGCATTTGGTATTGTTGCAGTTTCTGTTGCAGATGGAGAAAAACTACAATCAACGGGATTATTTCCTGTTCCACCACATGCTGATGTTAGTGAATTAAATGGACCCCACAATGCAAAATCTACGTCAATTCCATTACCATTAGCATCTTGCTGTGAAATAGTAATTTCCATTGGACCAGAATTATCAATAGTCATATAATACCATACTGGGTTTGGACTGGAATCTAAACAATGTACAGATCCTAAATCTCCATTGTTGGTTTGATTATTGAATGTATAATTTGGTACGTCAGTACAAAAAGATGCAGCTGTCGCACAATCCCCACTTTGACTAAACAAATTAAGGGATAAACACAAGAATATTAACGAGAGAATTAAATTTTTCACATCTATGATTTTAGTAATCAAATTTAGACCAGTATTCTTGTTTAATCAAATGTTTGTTTAATCTTGCCCAAGATTTAGCAATTTCAGAATTTGATTTATAATCTAAATCATTATTGTATTTTGGAAAATCAGAAGGTATTTCTCCAGAAATAAAACCATTTTTTAACTTATCAGGATGCCAAAGATATTCTCTGAAAAACTTCGTGCTATCTTGTTTTTGAATATTAGAATTAGTTTCTTTTTTCAGGTCTTTTGAAGAAGTTTTTAGATTTTGAGATATTGAATTAAATGCAAAAAAGCAAAAAAGAGACAAAGCAATTGTTTTCATAGTTTTTTTGTTTTGTTTGATGATTTGACGGCTAATATACAAAAAAGTTGCCTTTTTGATATTTTAACATTTTAAACTATTTAGTTATTTTTCATTTTTTTGAATAATTTAGTAAAAAAATATTTAGTTTGATTCATTCAAAAATTAGCTCCGTCTCCTATTTCTTGCCCGAAAATATTCTGTCAAACCAGAATTTAGTTGAGCTTTTTCCTGAAAAAACAGAAGAACAAATCATTAAATCGTTTGGAATTAATAAAAGACATTATCGCAATCCAAATCAAACGGGTTCTGATCTTGCTTTTTTGGCTGTGAAACGTTTTTTTGAAGAAAATTTAAATTTTGATAAAAGCAAAATTGACTTTTTAATTTTCTGTACTGAAGGTCTTGATTATAAGGCACCAACTTCATCTAGTGTTTTACATTATCGACTTGGGCTAAATCAAAATTGTGGTTGTATTGATATGCCAATGGGTTGTGCGGGATATATTTATGGTCTAAGTTTAGCAAACGCAATGATTGTTTCTGGTAATGCCACTAACGTTTTGTTATTGGTTTCTGATATTCCTAGTTCCGTTATTCATTCCCAAGATTTTGATTTGCGTTGTATTTTTGGTGATGCGGGTGCAGTAACCTTAATTCAATCTAGTGAACAAAAAGGAATAGGAAGTTTTGTTTTTGGCAACGATGGTGAAGGCGCAAAGAATCTAATTGTTGAAAGAGGTTCAACTAGATCACCTATTGATAAAGAATGGATAGAGTTATATAAAAATGAACCTGGTTACTTGGCTCATGGTAAAATGGAAATGAATGGTTTAGAAATTGCTCGTTTTTCATTACAAAGGGTACCTAATCTGTTAAAAGAGACCTTGAATCGAAATAATTTAACTTTTGAAGAAGTTGATTTATTTGTTTTTCACCAAGCAAGTAAATTTATTCTTTCTGCACTTCAGAGAAAATGTAAGATTCCTAAAGAAAAGTTTTATGAATATTATGAAGACATTGGTAACACAGTATCTTGCAGTATTCCTATTGCTTTGAAGCATGCAGAATTAGATGGTAAGTTAAGAAGAGGAGACAAAGTAATGCTCCTAGGCTTTGGTGTTGGATACACTTGGGGAGGAACAATTATTGAATGGATTTAATCTGTGTTTAAATTTTAATATCTTTGATTCATGAATATGCAGGAATTTATTTCAATTATCGAAGAGGAATTTGACGAAGTTGAAAAAGGAACATTGACTCCAACGAGTTCTTTTAGACAAATGGAAGGGTGGAGTAGTATGCACGCTTTAATTTTAATCGCTTTGGTTGATAATCATTTTGATGTTTTATTAACGGGTGAGGAATTACGAGGGTTGAACACCATTCAAGATTTATACGATTTACTAGCATCTAAAAAAGCATAGTGGCTTTCTTAAAAACTGAAAATACACGCATCTCTGCTATCTACACTTGTGTTCCTCAAAATTTTGAAAGAACAGAAGACTATGAATGGATTTCAATGCAGGAACGTCAACTTTTTACAAAAACAACAGGAATAATTGAACGAAGGGTTGCCTCAGAATCAACAACTTGTTCTGATTTATGTTTCGAAGCAGCAAACCAATTACTCCATGATTTAAAGTGCAAAGATGAAATAGATTTAGTTTTATTTGTTTCTCAATCACCTGACTATTTTTTACCAGCAACATCCATAATTCTACAAAATCGACTAGGAATCCCAACGAATGCCTTAGCTTTTGATGTCAATTTAGGCTGTTCAGGCTATGTTTACGGACTTTCGATAGCTTCTCATTTTGTACAAAGCGGAAATATTAAAAAAGTGCTTTTAATGGCTGGTGATAAATCAACTATTTCAACCAATTATGAGGATAAAAGTACTTTTCCTCTTTTTGGAGATGCTGGTACTGCTTCCTTACTTGAATTTGATGAAACAGCAGAAACTTGGTTTTTTTCAATGGCATCAGATGGCAAAGGAAAAGATGCAATCATAATTGAACACGGACATTCACGCCATCCTTATGGTACAATTGAAGACGAAACGCTTGAAATTGAACCAGGAATAATACGTTCTAAAAAGCATTTAAAATTAAACGGAATGGAAGTATTTAATTTTGCGTTAAAAGAAGTTGCTCCATCAATTAAAGAACTGTTAACTTACTCTCAGAAAGATATTGAAGAAGTTGATTATTTCGTTTTTCATCAAGCAAATAAACTGATTAACGATAGCGTTCGTAAAAAACTAAAAATTGAAGAAGCAAAAGTTCCATTATCAATCGATTACTTTGGTAATACAAGTTCAGCTTCAATACCACTTACAATTTGTAAAGAATTATCAAATCAAGTTTTAGTTGAAAATAATAAATTCTTACTCTCTGGTTTTGGAGTTGGTTTTTCTTGGGCTTCTGTTTTACTCAATCTTTCAGATGTTAAAACTAAAATGATTGAGTATGCTTGATTTGAAAGGAAAGACCATTCTTGTAACAGGAGCTTCTTCAGGAATTGGTGCTTGTTTGGCAAAATATTGTGATGAATTAGGCGCAAACGTTATTCTTTCTGCCAGATCAAATGAAAAACTTATGTCCGTTGTTGCAGAAATGAGTTCACGTTCAAAAATTATCCTTGCAGATTTAAGGAATGAAATTGAACTACAGCAATTGATTTCTGAACTTCCTCAAATTGATGGTTTCGTTCATTGTGCTGGTAAAATCCAACCTTTTCCGATTAAGTTTATCAAACAAAAACACATTGATGATCTTTTTTCAATCAATTTAAACAGTGCTATTCTTTTGTGTTCTGGCTTGTTAAAATCAAAAAAGTTAAATCAAGGAGCATCTGTTGTTTTCATTTCTTCCATTTCTGCTGAGTTTCCATATATGGGAGGGTCACTTTATTCGGCAAGTAAATCAGCTTTGGAATCTTTTGCGAGATCTTTTGCTTTAGAAAATGCACCTATGAAAATAAGAGCAAATATCGTTTCACCGGCTTTAGTGAAAACAGAAATGTTTGAACAAACCAAAAGTGCATACGATGAGGCAGATTTTGAAAAATTTATCTCCCATTATCCATTGGGTGTAGGTGAACCTCAAGATGTTGCTAATACTATTGCGTTTTTATTGAGTGATTTATCAAAGTGGATTACAGGAACAACCATTCGAATGGATGGAGGTCTTTTGTTAAACAGCAAAAGGGATTAATGATGTTCTGGAGCTAATCTTAAAACGATTCCTTCAATTTCTTCTGATAAGTGAATTTGACAACCCAAACGGCTATTTGATTTCACATAAAAAGCTTGATCTAACATATCTAATTCTGCGTCACTTTGTTCTGGTAAAGCGGTATCAGATTCCAAGTAACATTGGCACGTTGCACACATGGCCATTCCACCACATTCACCAAGAACAGGTAGTTCATAGGCTTTGCACAACTCCATAATGTTCATATTCATATCCGTAGGACCTACAAGTTCGTGTGAAACTCCTTCTCTGTCTATAATTGTTACTTTAACTTCGTTCATTATTATTGATTAAATATTCTTAATAAATTGCTCCCGTTATAATTAGTCTGATATTGTCTCAGGTTAAATGCACTCCCACTCATTGGCATTCCATCGTACAATGAAAAGGTTGCATTATTACACGTATCTTTAAGAACTAAAAAGTTATCCTCGGTAGGAAACAAAGGTTGTGTACAAACACCATCTTCATCTGCAGGAGAATGTCTGTCAAATGCCACAAACTCATCAATCGATCTTCTGTAAACAATAATTCCTCTTGAACCTCCATTCACATAAGCCCAACCTCCTGTTCCGTTTAAAGCATCATAAGATGGGAGGTTTAAGTCAATGGTTAAGTCAAATGGAATGTTCGGAATTGGTGTTTGATTATATTTAATGCAACCACTTAGAAGGATTAGAGTAAAAGAAAGAAAGATTACCTTTAAATTCATAGTGTAAAATTACAAAGTGAAAACACATTACAGACGATTTTTTATTGTTTTTATTTTATTTCTTGTGTTTTTGAGTTGTAAAGCAAATCGAAAAGCATATTCTAATTCTGCAAAAAGAACAATGCAAAAGGAATTACGACAAGAAGAAAAACGTAAACGAAAAGCTATTGAAAAACGTTATAAAGTCCACATTAAACATCAATCTCCCCAAATGCGAAAAATGATGAAAAAGAAGTTAAGGGCATTACGAAAAGAAATGAGACGAAAAAGAAGATAGATAAAGATCGAAAAATAAATAGGGTCTGCTTAAAAAGTCAGAAATGAACAAGATTCTAGACGCAGTCAATGAAGATGTATATTAATAATTCAATTTGACAGCAACGAAGTAGATGGTTTATTTCTGGCTAAAAAAATAAAATTATCGTTGATTTATTGAAATTTCTAAAAATTGCGCAAAAACCTTGCATTTTGAAGAAGTATTTTAACCTGAAAACTTTATGAAATTAAGGTTTTGTGTTTTTCAGCAGACCCTAAATAGGAAGATTCTGGTTACCTTTACTTTTTAAATTTTAGGATGAAAAAAATAATAATTTTTACTTTTCTGTTTGTTCTCATTGCTTGCGAAGGAAATAGTGACTCAAAATCAAAAAGATTTGAAAAAAAAAATGAAAAACCATCTTCAACAGAAGGAGCTCTTCAAATTGATACTACTAAAGTTGATTCAAAGAAAAGCGTATTAATTGATAGTTTGGTTGATATCCGTTCAATAAATCCAGAAATTCAGGTTGATTTAAAATATGCTACATCTGATAATTTTATGAAAATGAAATTGTATGATCGCCTTAGCAACGCCTATTTACAAAAAGATGTAGCGGAACGTTTATCTAATTGTCAAAAGTTTCTTTCTCAAATAAAATCAGGATATCGATTGTTAGTTTATGATGCTGTTAGACCAGTAAGTGTTCAGCAAAAAATGTGGGATGCATTGGATTCTATTCCTCCAAATGAACGAGGGAAATTCGTTTCCAATCCACAAAATCGAAGCCTACATAATTTAGGTGCTGCAGTTGATTTAACAATCATAAATGAAAGAGGTGTTCCTCTTGATATGGGTGCTGGCTATGACGATATTCGAAAAATTGCCTACCCTTCTTTAGAACAGGAATTTTTAGCAAAAGGAGAAATTTCAGAGAAACAAATTGCTAATCGTGAACTTTTAAGAAAAGTGATGAAATCGCAAGGATTCAGACCTTTGGAAACTGAATGGTGGCATTTTAACGCATGTTCACGACCAGAAGGAATAGCTAAGTATAAGGTGTTGATGGTAGAACCGAAATTTTAAGTTGATTAAATCGATTATATAAAATTATCGAACTTGTTCCATACGTAAAGGATTTAGAAGAGCCTTTTTTTGTAATTCTAAGACTAATTTTTTCCAATTTATTAAAACTCCATCCTAATTTAAATTGCAATTCCCTACTTTTGCACATGAGAAAAAAAATCCTTCTTTTAGGCTCAGGAGAACTTGGAAAAGAGTTCGTGATTGCATGTCAACGTTTGGGTCAATACGTAATAGCAGTAGATAGTTATGAAAATGCGCCAGCAATGCAAGTTGCTCATGCATTTGAAGTCATCAATATGTTAGATGGCGATGAATTGGATCGAATCGTTGCAAAGCATCAACCGGATTTGATTGTTCCTGAAATAGAAGCCATTCGCACCGAACGTTTTTACGATTATGAAGCGCAAGGAATTCAAGTTGTTCCAAGTGCCAAAGCAGCAAATTTCACAATGAATCGCAAAGCAATCCGCGATTTAGCTGCAATTGAAGTAGGAGTGAGGACAGCAACTTATCGCTATGCAACAACTTTTGAAGAGCTAAAGGCAGGTGTTGAAGTTACTGGAATTCCGTGTGTTGTGAAACCCTTGATGTCAAGTTCTGGAAAAGGACAATCAGTAATAAAAACAGATGCAGATATTCAAAAAGCGTGGGACTACGCAATGGAAGGTTCTCGTGGCGATTTGAAAGAAGTGATTGTGGAGGGTTTTATCGATTTTGACTACGAAATTACTTTATTGACAGTGACCCAAAAAGAGGGTTCGACTTTGTTTTGTCCGCCAATTGGACATAGACAAGAACGCGGTGATTACCAAGAAAGCTGGCAACCAATGGAAATGAATCCAGAGCATTTAGTGGAAGCACAAGAAATGGCAGCCAAAGTTACTGCAGCATTAGGTGGAGCCGGAATCTGGGGCGTAGAGTTTTTTATTACGAAAGAAGGAGCGTATTTTTCTGAATTATCACCAAGACCACACGATACAGGAATGGTAACTTTAGCAGGAACACAAAATTTTTCAGAATTTGAATTACATGCAAGAGCCGTGTTAGGCTTATCAATTCCAGGAATCACGTTGTTAAGAAATGGTGCAAGTGCAGTTGTTTTAGCAACTTCTGAATCTAACAAGCAACCTGAATTTGAAGGATTGAACGAAGTAGCAAAAGTTCCAAACACAGACTTTAAACTATTCGGAAAACCTACAACTCGTCCTTTTCGAAGAATGGCAGTGGCTTTGGCTTATGGCACAGAAAATGTAAAAGAGCTTGTTGAAATCGCAAAAGATATTGCTGCTAAAATTTCAGTTAAGTAATAAAAGTATTTTCCCACAGAAGAATAAGAAGTTACAGATTCAATATAGATTTTAAAAAAAGAGTCTTTAATTTTTTTCTGCGTTTTTTGTGCTTTCTGCGGGAAGAAATTCAATGTATTTAGATATTTTTAGAGCCGAATATAAATTGTATTCAAAAAATAACATATAATGAAACATATCCTCTTTTTAGTAATCAGCTTCTTGACTTTTCAGTTAAGCGCACAAACAATCGCTTACCAATTGCGCATGCCAAAACCACAAAACCACTATTTCGAAGTGGAAATGACACTTTCTGATTTCAAAGAAAAAGAGTTAAATCTAAAATTACCTGTTTGGGCACCAGGTTCGTACTTAGTACGTGAGTTTTCAAAAAATCTTAATCTGGTTAAGGCTTTCGACGAAAATGGAAAAGAAATCCAAGTGGTGAAAAAAACGAAAAACACTTGGACCTTAAAATCTAATGGAGAGAAAAAGATAAAAGTGAAGTATGAAGTTTATTCTTTTGAATTATCTGTTCGTACTTCGTTTTTGGATTTAACGCACGGATTTGTAAGTGGCTCAGGTGTTTTTATGTATGTAGATGGTTACAAAGACAAAAGTGGACTCTTAGAAATCGTGAAGCACCCAACTTTTAGCACTATCACAACCGCACTTCCAAAGGCTAAAATGTCAATCGCAAAAGATGGTTCAGAAAGTTTTGAGTTTTCAAATTATGACCAATTAGTTGACTGCCCAATTGAGATAGGAAACCAAGTAGTTTTTGATTTTACCGCTGCTGGAGTTAAACACACAGTGGCAATGTACGGTGAAGGAAATTATGATATTCCAACCTTGAAAAAAGATATGGCAAAAGTAGTTCAAGCTGCAACGGACGTTTTTGGGGTGAATCCAAACAAGGAGTATGTTTTTATCATTCACAATGTTGTTGATGGTCAAGGCGGTTTGGAGCATACCAATTCCACAACTTTAAGCGTTAATCGTTGGACATATCAAGGTGCCGAATACACTGGTTTTCTTTCACTTGTAGCACATGAATATTTCCATTTATGGAATGTGAAACGCGTTCGTCCGATTGAATTAGGTCCTTTCGATTACGACCAAGAAAATTACACAAGCCTACTTTGGGTGATGGAAGGATTCACTTCTTACTACGAAAAATTGATTCTTGTGAGGGCAGGATTTATGAGCAAAGAAGATTTCTTAAACAAATTACAAGGTTCAATTAATTACGTTGAAGGTTCGGTTGGAACACGTGTTCAGCCTGTTGCACATGCTAGTTTTGACGCATGGATTAAAGCTTATCGTCCAACAGAAAACAGCGCTAATACTTCAATGACTTATTACTCACGTGGTTCTGTTATTGCTTCAATTATTGACATTTTAATCATTGATAACTCCAAAGGAAAACAATGTTTGGATCATTTCTTTCAGCATTTGTATAAAAAATACTTTATCGAAATGAATCGTGGTTTTTCTGAAACAGAATTTAAAGCAGAGTTGGAGAAATTTGTTGGCAAAAACCTAGATGAATTCTACAAAAAGTACATTGACGGAACAGAAATTTTGCCTTATTCGGAAGTGTTTGATAAAGTTGGAATTTCAATAATTGACAATACGAGTTTTAAGCCATCTTTTGGCGCAACAGTGCGGGATGAAGGAGGAAAAGTGATGGTAAAAAATGTGCGTGCAGGTTCAAGTGCTGAGGAAGCAGGAATCAGTGTTGGAGATGAAATCGTGGGTTGTAATTCCTACCGAGTAGATCAGGCGATGCTTGAAGGAATGATGAGTGGATTAGGTACTGCCGAAACAGCTGACTTGTTAATTGCTCGCGAAGAAAAACTATTGGCTGTAAAAGTGCGAATGACCAATTTTAGAAAACCAAATTTTCAACTTGTAAAACAATCCTACGAAAAACCTACTGCCAATTTTATGTATTGGTTGCGTTGATTATTTAGAGTTTCTCAAAAAAAAATCGATAAAGAAAATATGTTATTTAAAAATTGAATTATGAGAAAAATTATTGCTGTATTTGTTTTTTTATCATCAATCTGTTATTCTCAAGGCACCTATCAATTAGCCGTTCTAAAATACAATGGGGGAGGAGATTATTACGCCAATCCAACAGCTCTACCGAATTTAATTTCGTTTTGTAATCAAAATTTAGGGACAAATATCTCTAAAGAAGTTCCTTATGTGGAAGTTGGTAGCAAGGACATTTTTCTCTATCCGATGTTGCACATGACAGGTCACGGAAACGTTGTCTTTTCGAAAGCAGAATGTGAGAATTTGCGCAATTATCTACTTGCAGGAGGTTTTTTACACATAGACGACAACTATGGAATGGATGAATTTATTCGAGTGGAATTAAAGAAAGTTTTCCCGAATAATAAACTCGTTGAAATTCCAAGCGATCACCCCATTTTTAACCAAAAGTTCAAGTTTAATGGCTTACCAAAAATTCACGAGCACGACAATAAACGCCCACAAGCATTTGGAATCATTGAAAAAGGAAGATTATTGTGTTTATACACCTACGAAACCGATTTAAGTGATGGCTGGGAAGACCCACAAGTTCACAACGACACACCTGAAAAAAGAAAGCAAGCGCTTCAAATGGGAGCGAATATTTTAATGTATGCTTTTATGAAGTAGACTAAAAACAAATTTAAAATTTAACTAAATAAGCTTTAAAATTTTGGTATAAAGTAGTACATTAATTTTCTAATCCATTAACTTCCAAACTCTCACTTTATTTCGTTAGTTTTCGAAACTCCAATTTCAACTTTATGGACTGATTCTATCGAAATGTTCACTTTTTCTCAATCTCTCTCAAATTCTCCATTTTCTTCAATGCTAAGAAACCTTTGATGTCTTCAAAATGCTCTTTCACGCGTTTGTTTCCAAATTCAAAAACTTTCGTCACCAAACCGTCTAAGAAATCACGGTCGTGGGAAACAAGAATCAAAGTTCCGTCAAATTCTTTCAATGCTTCTTTGATGATGTCTTTTGTGCGCATGTCTAAGTGATTCGTTGGTTCGTCGAGAATTAAGAGATTTACAGGTTCCAACAACAATTTAATCATTGCCAAACGTGTTTTTTCTCCTCCTGAAAGCACTTTCACTTTTTTCGTTCCAGCTTCGCCACCAAACATAAATGCACCTAAAATATCTCTGATTTTTGTACGAATATCACCTTCCGCAATGTTGTCAACAGTGTCATAAACACTCATGTCTTCGTCCAATAAAGATGCTTGATTTTGAGCAAAATAACCAATCTGTACATTGTGCCCCACTTCGCATAAACCTTCAAAATCAATTTCTTTCATGATGGCTTTAATCATCGTAGATTTTCCTTCGCCATTTTTTCCAACGAAAGCTACTTTTTCTCCTCGTTGGATGGTCATGGAAGCATTTTCAAACACAACATGGTCACCATATTTTTTACTCAAATCGGTTACAGTCACAGGATAATTTCCGGAACGTGGCGTAGGAGGGAAGCGCAATCTCAAAGCTGAAGAATCCACTTCGTCAACTTCGATAATGTCTAATTTTTCCAACATACGAACGCGCGATTGCACTTGATTTGTTTTTGAATAAGTTCCTTTGAAACGTTCAATAAATTCAGTCGTTTCAGCTATAAATCGTTGTTGTTCTTCGTATTGTTTTTGCTGTTGTGCTCGGCGTTCTTTTCGAAGTTCAAGGTAATGTGAATATTTAGCTTTGTAGTCGTAAATTCTTCCCATTGTCACTTCAATAGTACGATTGGTAATATTGTCAACGAAAGCCCTGTCGTGAGAAATGACTACAACCGCTTTGGCATTGTTCACTAAGAAATCTTCCAACCATTGAATCGATTCAATGTCCAAGTGATTCGTAGGCTCATCCAATAAAATCAAATCGGGTTTTTGAAGTAGAATTTTCGCCAATTCGATGCGCATTCTCCAGCCACCACTGAATTCGGATGTTGAGCGTGTGAAATCTTTTCGTTCAAAACCTAAGCCTTTTAAAGCTTTCTCCACTTCGCCGTCGTAATTGATTTCTTCGATGGAATAAAACTTTTCGCTGATTTCAGAAACGCGTTCAATCAATTTCATGTAATCGTCAGAATCGTAATCCGTTCGAACTGTCAACTCGTGATTAATCGCTTCGATTTCGTCGCGCATCGCAAAAATAGATTGAAAAGCTTTGGACGTTTCTTCGAATACTGTACAATTATCTTCCATCAACAAGTGCTGAGGTAAGTAAGCAATGACAGCGTCTTTCGGAGCAGAAATACTTCCACGCGTAGGTTTGTTAATGCCTGCAAGAATTTTGAGCATAGTTGATTTTCCAGCACCATTTTTTCCCATCAATGCAATTTTGTCCGATTCATTTATCACAAACGAAACATCACTAAAAAGAACGGAACCACTAAACTCAACTGCTAAAGCATCTACAGAAATCATATTTTTTTAATTTGAAGTCGCAAAGATATGTTGAATACTTTCGAAATTATTTAAATTTCTAAAGTAAATACTTCAAAAACAATAATGATAATCCAAAGTAAGCAATAATGCTTAAGTAAAGTTGACCATAGGAAGTATAGCCTTTTGTTCTGAAATAAAGGTAATTCAAGGTTCCTAAAAGCAACCCTAAAATTGCTGAAATCAACAATGGATTCATTCCATCAAACCGAATTGTTTGAAATGATGTGTGAAATGCTTAGCGTGAACTTTCAACCATTCTTTACGAGTTAGATTTCCATAGAAAGGATGAATGGCTAATTTCTCAGGTTCTAATTCTTGTTCCTCTTCGTAATCAACCCAAGTGATAGTAAACTCATCGATTGCATCATCTAAATCAGCATTTCTCAAGGCCGTATCAGGTAACGCAAACGGAACTTGCATATTTTGAGCCATCGGTTTATCGGTATATAAAAACTGTTTCAGTTGTTCAGCTCTTTCTTCGGGAACAACCAAATTAAAGTTTCCAATACCTCTCGACATATTAATACCGTCTGTTAAATGTTCAACCATTCTTTGAGCTGACATATTTCCCCAAAGTGGTTTTGTTGTTGCGTCTAAATTTTTAAATACTTCAAGGAAAGTACTTAAATCTGTTTCGATAAATGACATATTATTTTCTACCTATTAAAATGTGGAGGCTTTTTGGTACCACTTGAACATTTAATTCACTTCTAACATCAACAGGCTCACCATCGTAATGTGCGATTCGTTGAGAAAGATTGATTTTTGCTTTTTCAAATGAAATTACTTCAGCAAATTGTGATTTATGCGATCTCTTAGTGAAAAACTGATAAATAATTGCGGGTGTTCTCCAAAATGAAAAAGGTTTAAGAATGAATAACTCAATCTTTCCGTCCGTTGCATCTGATTTAGGAGAAACTACGAATCCATTTCCGAATTCTGAAGTGTTAGCAATTGTACACAAAACAACGGGCATTTTTTTAATCTGACCATTGGTGTCAATTGAAATATTAATTGGATTGTACTTGAAAAATTCTTTTAAAACGTGTTTTATATACGTTCTAAAACCACGTTTTTTATCTTGGTCGAATTTTTTTGCAATCACAGCATCCAAACCATAACCACCAACTCCTAGAAAAGGGGTGTCGTTTACTAAAACAGTATCCATTTGGATTTCGTCCATATCGTTGATACATTCAATTGCTTTAGAAACAGTAAGTGGAATATTCATATGTCTTGCTAATCCATTTCCTGAACCAATAGGAATGATAGCTAGTTTTGTAGTCGAACCAATTAATCCTGTTCCAACTTCGTGAACAGAACCGTCACCACCTACAGCACAAACAACGTCAATTTTGTTTTCAACGGCTTCTTTTGCCAAATCAACAGCGTGACCTTTGTGTTGGGTGTACTTGATTTCAAAATCAAATAAATCGTGATTGAGATACTCGCGAATCATACCTGGAATATCGTCTTTGCGACGTACACCAGAAATAGGATTAATTATAAACCAAATTCGCTTTTTCATTGTTTTTTGTAATTGCAGACAAGCCTTCAAAAAGCTTACCACAAAATTTTAATTTTCAAATATCGTTTTTTTTGGTTTATTAACCAAGTTTTAACCTTGAATTCATCTATTTGAACCTTTATTTTAACATTTGATTAGAAATTTAAGTCTGCTTAAAACTTATTTTTGAAGAAACATTTAAAGTATGGCAAAAGATCCACTAGAAGCGAATAGAGCACAACTTTTGAAGTTGTTGTTAGATAAATCAGCATTGAAACAAGACATCGCCGATGATTGCGAAAAAGTTTTTGAATCTTTCAAAGAAAAGATAAAAGTGGAGTTGGATACTTTGCAAAAATCAATCACTGACCCACGTATTCGATTAAGTTTTGTAGATAAAGGTAAATTTGAGATTCACGTTTTCATTGGTAGCGATGTACTAGTTTTCAATCTGCATCAAAATGTTTTTCGCTTACCGGATAATAATCCGTTGTGGGGAACGAATTATTTCAGCAAAAATGAAAACAATGGCTATTTTGGAATTATCAATGTCTATAATTTCTTAGCAGAATCCTTTCTTCAAAATCGTATGGATGATCGAGGATATCTAATTGGTCGCATTTTTATCAATCACGAACGTCATTTTATGATCGAAGGAAAAGGTGCAATTGGAGCTCATTTTCGAGATCCACAGCATTTATTGCTCAACGACCAGTTAATTGGAGTGATTGTCCAAATGGTTTTTGCGTATGCTTTGCAGTTCGATTTATATATTCCTCCTTTTGAATATTACAGCGAAATATCTGTCGCTCAGATTCAATATATCGGCGAGACGCTAAAATTGCAAACCGCGAAACGCTTAGGATTTAAAATGAGTACCGATGACAATGAAATTTTTTAAAAAAAGATTAAGAATTTATTGCTCTTAAAAAAAATCATTCTATATTTGCACTCCCAAATTTAAAGGGAGATTGATATTTTGGCCCATTCGTCTAGTGGTTAGGACGCCAGGTTTTCATCCTGGAAACAGGAGTTCGATTCTCCTATGGGCTACCAAATCCGGTAGTTAGCGGTAATTTGGCCCATTCGTCTAGTGGTTAGGACGCCAGGTTTTCATCCTGGAAACAGGAGTTCGATTCTCCTATGGGCTACTTTAAAAAGATTAAAACAACAAAAAATTAAATAATAAACAAATGGCAAATCATAAATCAGCTATCAAACGTATTCGCTCTAACGAGTCTAAAAGAGTGTTGAACAAATATCAACACAAAACAGCTCGTAACGCAGCTCGTAAATTACGTGAGATTAAAGATCGTAAAGAAGCTGAAACTTTATTCCCTAAAGTGGTTACAATGTTGGATAAATTGGCTAAGAAAAATATTATCCACAAAAACAAAGCAGCTAATTTAAAATCAGGTTTACAAATACACATTAACAAATTGTAATCTGTTTTAATACTAATATTTCTAAGGGGCTCAATGCCCCTTTTTTTTGTTAAGTTTGTTGTATGAATAAGCTTTTGGCCTTGTTTTTAGTCCTTGCAATTCCTTTGATTTCTTGGGGTCAATCGGATGCGTCGATTCAGCTTGATTCTTTAAAAATTTCATACAAAACAGGTGGCACACTCGATTCTGTCGATCGAATTTCATTGGTTTTTCCCAATTCGTTTTCCACCAATAATTTCCCAAATTTTCAATTCCTTAATGCTCGTTTTTACTTAAATCCAGAAAAAGGAATTCTGTTTTCAACTCCAACGATTAGCAATCAAATATACTTCACAGCTTTACCTCACATAGGTTTTTCGTATGTGTTTGGAACGCAAGGAACACAACTTTTAAATTTCAATTATCAGCAAGCGTTTAAATACAATTTCATCGTTAACACAGCCATTCAAAGGAATCAGACAGCTGGTTTTTATAGAAATTCTGCACTTCAAAATAACGTGTACGATTTGAAAATTGGGAGAATTGGTCAAATTCATACCTTTCTTTTTTCAGGATTATATGCCAATGAATCAAGTGCTTGGAATGGCGGTATTGAAACCGATTCTTTGGTTAACGATTTTGCACCAAGTTTGATTCCTGTTAAAAAAGAAAATGCACTCTCAACAACTCAAAATCGTTTGTTGAATTTGAAAAATTACTTGAGAATAGCTGGAGATTCAGTCAATTTTTTGCGCTTACAATTAGTCAATCAATACAGCAGTCAACGACGAACTTACGCTGAGGATGATAGTTTAATTAATTTATATCCAACAATTTACATAGATACAAATTCTACGAATGACACTTTAAGAGTTAATCGATTTAATAATTCTCTTTCAGTACTAGTGAAAAGTAAAGCCTTGAGTTTTGAAGCAGGTGCAAATCTTGATTTTTGGAAATATGAAGCTTTTGCAATGAAGAGAGACACTACAGAAATAGGTGTTTTCGAACAATTAGCTTTTCAATGGAAAGACTATAAAGTCAAGCATCGAGGAAATTTAAATCTAGTAGGAGCGGGGAGAGGTTTTGGGGTTTCAACTACGGTTGCTGTACCTGTTTTTAGAGGTGTTTTAGAATTAAATCATCAACTAAATTACACTTATCCAGAACTTTTTCAACGTCATTTTTTTGGGAATAATGCTTCTTATCAATTAGCGGATTTAGAATTACAAAAAAGACAACAATTTAAAATTAGTTTAAAAGACATCAAGGATAACAAAGGATTGGAAGTATATTATTCGTTAATCAATTACAAAGACAATTACTTTTTTGACAACTTTCAGCTCACCTGGAGAAACGACTTAGCCATTTCATCTGGGATTTTTCACCAAGTTGGAATTCAAAAACCATTTCATTTCAAACAAATTCATTTTTTTCCTTCTTATGTTTTTAACAGCACCAAAGAGGAGTTTAGAGTCATTCCAATGCATCAATTGAACGCAAGATTAATGTTTCAAGGTGGAATTTTTAAAGCGAAGAAATTGAAATTTGCTTGTGGATTCGATATTTCGTTACATTCTAAATTTCGAAGTACAACTTTTCTTTCTTATTTATCTGTTTTTGATTTAACTTCTTCATCCACCAATCTATATCAAAAAACCTTATTCAACGCCTCTTTTTTCAGTTCATTTGAAGTAGAAACCTTCCATTTTTTTGTGCGAGCAGACAATTTCGCTTACTTTTGGTCTAATAGAGAAACTTCAATTATTCAAGGATATACAATGCCAAATACACAGATTAAAATCGGTATTACGTGGGACTTTTGGAATTAGGTTAACCTTTTACACTTTATTATGAAAACAAAAATCACCTCCTTACTTTTTTTGTTTCTAAGTTCTTTTTCTTGGAGTCAAAGTTTAGAATCAATATCTCAACGTTATTTCTTACCTGATTATAATGCCCCTGCAACAGATATTTATCCAACTTTTGGAGGAGGATTTGTGGTGGTTGGTACTGTTGAATACGATCAAAATAATACCATTCCTTTTGTGATGCTGTTTGATTCAATTGGGCAACAACTTTGGTCAAAACCTTACAGCACTTTCAATAACAGTTTTTCTTTTAATCGTGTGATTCAATTACCAGATACAAGTTTTATTGTGGTTGGAAAAATGCTTAATCCTTTACAAAATGATTTTGGAGCGGCTTGTTTGAGATTGGATAAAAACGGAAATGAGCTTTGGAAAAAGTCTTTAGGGGATAACAGTGGCGACATTTTTTCGGCAAATGATGTGATTTTTACTTCTGATAGTTCGTTGTTGATTGCAGGGACAGTTAAAAACAAAAGTGCTTTTTTAATGAAGTTAGATTTAGATGGAATGAAAATTTGGTCCAAAAACTTTTATCACGAAGGTAATTTACCAATTGATTTTCAAGAATTAGCAGCAGTCAAAGAAAAAGAAGATGGTCATTTCGTTGCAGTTGGTACAACAAGTTACGGAGGAGAAAACATTCGTGGATTAATTTATGAAACTGACGAAGATGGAAATTTAGTTTGGTTGAAACGTTTCAACGAGCCAAGTATTTTTAATGACGTAATGATTGCACCAGATGGTTTGTTAATTCGTTGTTTTGCTCAGTCTGCAAATCTTATTAAAACTGATTTTTCGGGTGATTTCATCTGGGGAAAACGTTTTTTTGATGAAGACCAAGAGTTTTATGTTTTCCCAAAACTAACTAAGTTTTCTGATGGTGATTTTGGACTTTGTGGCTCAAGTTTTACCTATGGAAGCTTTGTGAAAATTAATTCTTCGGGCGCTGTTCAATTTGTTGCAGGAATTTTTGGAAGAGCAAATATGATGGTAGAAAATACCAATCATAATGTTTCGGTTTTAAACAACGGTCCTGTTTTTGGAGTTAAACAATTAGGACTATTTGACAAACATTTTGCTGTTGCCATTATCGATTCCTTGGATAATAATTTAGACTTCCTTTCTGAAAGCTGTTTGTGGGACATTAACCCTCAAATCGAGAATGGAAGTTTCACTAATTACGATGATACTTTATTGACAAGCAGCGAGATAACTGTTTATGATGCGATGATGGAATTGTTTAGTTCATCCTTTGAGCAAGAAGAAGCTTGTGTTATTTTCTTAGGTGATGTTATTGAACAATCGAAGGCTTCATTTCAACTTTATCCAAATCCTACTTCATCGAATTTAATTGTTAACACGGAAGCTTTTCTAGGAAATGAATTTCAAGTTTGCGATCAGCAAGGCCGACTATTAAAAACAGGAATTTTAAGCCAAACACAAACTTCAATAGATGTTTCAAATTTAAAACCAGGAGTTTATTACCTAAAATCAGGAGTTGAAGTTATGAGCTTTATAAAGGAATAGTTATTTTCTTTTTTGAATTATCGCTGCACGCAAATCATCTGAAATAATACCTGTTGGATATTTCTTAAGTGCCGATTTAATTCCTTTTGGCGAACGCATTTCGAAGATGTAAACATGTTTATCCATTGATTTTAGTTTCTCAACTTGTGAACCGTTTATGCTTTGATTTCGGATAACGATTCCTTTAACCAAAGAATCTTGATTTAGCACTGAAAAGCAATCCTCAAAGATGTCGTTAGCATACAAAACCTTAAAGTCAGCTTCAAAAATCGGTAAATAAGTTGCGCTAGGAATTATCAAATAAAGCTTGTCGATAGTTTGTAGCTGCAAATCCAATAATGCATTTTTAAATTTCAATCCATCCGCATAACTTTTCGAACAACTTTGATAAAAACGTAGGTCAAGAAACAGACTTTTAGACTGAAAATTGTCAAAATTTAATTCACTCAATTTTATTAATTGCTCTTTATGTAAACTTTTGTAACGAACATTTTCCAATTCTGTCGTGGATTTGTCTGCAATACAACCTGATGCTGTTGTTGATTCATCTAAACTTTCGTCATGAAAAAGCCAAAGTGTACCATTTTTATCTTGTTGAACGTCGATTTCAACCCCATTTGAACCTGACATTGAAAGTGCTAATTCAATTGCTTCCAAAGAGTTGTCGTGATAAATGGAATTACTAATGTCTAAACCCATTCCAGCATGACCAATTACTTTTACATCAGCGTATGATTCTCCTTTTTGACAAGAAAATAGTAATGTTGTAATTATGAATAAGAAGCAACTAAAACGCATAATTCAAACCAAATGTTAGGTAAAAGTTTAGAGCGCTCACGAAGTAAGTTTGGCGATAGTCATTTTTAAAGACTTCGAGATACGGACCACAACTTAACGCATGATAAAAACGCCATTTTTGACCGTAGGATAAATCATAACCAATTAACAAATCAGAGTAAGAATGAAGTACTGAGACGCGTTGAATAGCTGATTTTAGTTGAATTTGTGGGCCAAAAAAAAGCGTGTTTTGTGTTTTTGATTTTTCTTTTACAAAAGGTAAATAGGCGAATTTTAAATGAATTTGAGGGAAAATAGTGCCTTGTGAATAGGATGATTTTACTCCGAGATTTAGTCCAGTACTGAATGCAGTTTTTTTATATTGTTGTGTGTAAGTTAATCCATGAAAAACTTCTCTTGTTCGATAGGAGAAACTGATTTCTGTACCAATTAATTGTGTCGGTATAGATTTCTCATTCGATTGTGAAAACAAATTTGAAAAGGAAAAAAGGAAAAATAAATAAATGAACCTCATGACTTAATTAGTCAAATTTCGGACATTTTTTACACGCTTGACCTTTTGTTTTGTATTTTTTACAACATTTTTTCTTTTTCTCACAAGCACAACCATCACAAGTAAATTGCGGAGGTAGATTTTCAGAGAAATGTTGAATTTGTTTCATTATTTAGAATAGTTCTAAACAAAATTACTATTAATTTCTAAAATAGCAAGTTAAATTAAGCGTATATTAATTTTTAATTCTCGATTTTTTAATGATGATAGAATTTAGATAATTGATAAAGATTTATCTCCCTATTTTCAATTTTCATTTTAACTTAGGGAAAAAATCGAAAGATGAAACCTTATATACTTGCTATTGATGCCGGAACTACAAGCTCGAGAGCATTAATTTTTGACCATAAAGGCAATCAAATTGCGCTTGCACAATATGAATTTAAGCAATATTTCCCTAAAGAGTCTTGGGTGGAGCACGATCCAATTGAGATTTGGGAAACACAATTGAAAGCAATTAAAGAAGTTCTTTTCAAAGCAAATATTTCTCCTGACCAAATTGAGGCTATTGGCATCACTAATCAACGTGAAACAACGGTTGTTTGGAATAAAATCACAGGTCTACCTGTTTATAATGCAATCGTTTGGCAAGATAGAAGAACTGCTGCTTTCTGTGAAGAATTGGTTGCTCAAGGTTATGAAACGAAAATTCAAGAGAAAACAGGTTTAGTTGTTGACTCCTATTTTTCAGGCACAAAAATTAAATGGATTTTAGACCAAAAGCCAGAGAATAGAAGTTTGGCTGAACAAGGTGATTTGTTATTCGGAACAATTGACACTTGGCTAATTTGGAATTTAACACAACGCCAAACACACGTTACAGACCCAAGTAATGCAAGTCGAACTTTGCTATTTAACATTCACGATTTAAAATGGGATCAGGAATTAGTTGATTTAATGACAGTTCCGTCTTCAATGTTACCAGAAGTAAAACCTTCATCTGGAATTGTTGGTTATGCACAACTCGCAGAATGGAATTCCAAAATACCGATTAGTGGGATTGCTGGCGACCAACAAGCTGCTTTATTTGGACAAATTTGTTTCGATGCTGGAGAAGTTAAAAACACCTACGGAACAGGATGTTTTTGTGTGATGAATACAGGAGAAAAACCCGTTAAATCAAATAATAAAATGTTAACCACAATTGCTTGGCAGTTGAATGGAAAAACGACTTATGCAATTGAAGGAAGTGTTTTCATTGCTGGCGCACTGATTCAATGGCTGCGAGACGGTATGCAAATTATTGAGTCCTCTGCAGAAGTGGAAGCTTTGGCAAAATCAGTTGAAAACAATGGTGGTTTAACTTTCATTCCCGCATTAGCAGGTTTGGGAGCACCTTATTGGGATTCAAATGCGACTGGTGCAATAATGGGAATTACCCGAGGAACAGAAAAAGGCCACATTGCTAGAGCAGCATTAGAAGCTATAGCGATGCGTTCGAGGGAAATTATTTTTGAAATGCAAAAAGATGCTGGTGTTGTCTTTTCATCGCTGAAAGTGGATGGTGGTGCCAGTAAAAACAATTTGTTAATGCAGATTCAGGCTGACTTATTGAACGCTGAAGTGATTCGACCAAGTACAACTGAAACAACTGCTTTAGGTGTTGCTTTTCTCGCTGGATTAGGAACAGGTTTCTGGAAGGACCTAGAAGAATTAAAGGAAATTTGGCAGAAAGAAGCAGCATTTCAACCCATTCAAAATGAAAACACAATAAAAATTGTTTCTTTATGGAATCTAAGGATGGGCAAAATCACTACTAAATGAATCGCGCAGAAAATCTAAAAAAAATTGCTCAAACCGAAATTTGGGACGTGCTTGTGATTGGAGGAGGAGCAACAGGATTAGGAACTGCACTAGATGCGGTAAGTCGGGGGTTATCTGTCCTTTTAATTGAAAAATACGACTTCGGAAAAGGAACATCTTCAAGAAGTACGAAATTAGTGCATGGCGGTGTTCGCTATTTGAAAAATGGTGATATTTCTTTGGTTACAGAAGCTTTACGTGAGCGAGGATTAATGCTTCGAAATGCACCTCATTTGGTTCGTAATATGCGCTTTATCATTCCAACTTACAGCTGGTGGGCTAATCCATTTTACGGTGTAGGTTTGAAAATTTATGATTTGATGGCTGGTAAATTAGGTTTAGGTCCATCTCAAATATTGAATAAGGAAGAAACAATTGCCCAAATTCCAAATGTGAATCAAGAGGAGTTAAACGGTGGCGTTATTTACCACGATGGACAATTCGATGATGCTAGAATGGCAATAAGTTTGGCACAGACAATTGATGAAAAAGGTGGATGTGTATTGAATTACTTTGAGTTTTCGTCATTTATAAAACAAGAAAATCAACTGCTTGGTGTAGTTGCAAAAGATAATTTGAATGATCAATCGTTTCAGCTTTTTGCTAAAGTTATCATTAATGCAACAGGCGTTTTTGCAGAGGAAATAATGAAAACTGACGATGAAAACGCTTCTTTGAAAATCCGTCCAAGTCAAGGTGTACATTTGGTGCTTGATAAAAGTTTTTTGAAATCAGAGAATGCGATTATGGTTCCCAATACAAGTGATGGACGTGTGTTATTTGCCGTTCCTTGGAATGACCATGTGGTCGTTGGAACTACGGATACAGAAGTTTCGGAGATTTCGTATGAACCAAAATCTACTGACGAAGAAGTGAATTTTATTCTTGCAAATGCTGAAATTTATATGACAAGAAAACCCACTAGAGCGGATGTAAAAAGTGTTTTTGTTGGTTTGCGTCCATTGATTTCAGCTACTGGGAAATCCTCTAAAGCGCTATCACGAAAACATGTTGTAGAAAGAAGCACTAGTGGATTAATTAATATCTTAGGTGGAAAGTGGACAACTTACCGAAAAATGGGAGAAGATGCTATTGATTTAGCATTGAAATACAACCCTCTAACTTCTCAAAAAAGCAGAACGGAAGAAATGAAGATTTTCGGTTTTCAAGAGAATAGTACTTGGGAGAATCCGCTACACGTTTACGGAACTGAAACGAAAGCACTAGAAAACTTTGGTACGCTAGAATCTTTGTCGGATAAACTGTTTATTTGTGAAGCTCAAGTGCGATACGGAGTTCAAAAAGAAATGGTGTTCACATTAGAAGATATGTTAGCACGAAGAACGCGTTGTTTGTTCTTAGATGCTTCTGAAACGATAACAATCGCACCAAAAGTTGTCAAAATACTTGCTGATGAATTAAATCAAAATGTAGAGTGGGAGCAACAACAACTAACTGATTTTACTAAACTTGCTTTAAATTATAAACTATGAGTATTTACTTCGCAGAATTTATTGGAACTGCCATCTTGCTAATTTTAGGAGCTGGTGTTAATGCAAACGTCTCCCTTAAAAAAACACTTGCTGAGGGCAATCAAGCTTGGTTGTTGATTACAACTGGTTGGGGTTTGGCTGTTTTTGTAGCTGTTTTTATGGTTGGAAAAATAAGTGGTGCACATTTGAATCCTGCCGTTACAGTAGCTTTGGCAACAGCTGGAAAATTTGATTGGAATTTAGTTCCAGGTTATGTACTTGCTCAACTCTTGGGCGCAATGGCAGGAAGTTTTTTGAATTACCAATTATATTTTGACCACTACAAAGCAACAGAAGACGAAGCAACAGTAAAAGGTACTTTTTGTACAGGGCCAGCAATTCCAAATATTCCAAGAAATTTATTCAGTGAACTATTTGTAACCTTTATTTTAGTTCTGGCTATTTTCCATATTGCAGGTCCAAGTGTTGAAATTGAAGGTGTTGAAAATGCTCAATTTGGCTTGGGCGCATTAGAAGCTTTGCCTGTCGGACTTTTAGTGTGGGTTATCGGAATTTCGCTCGGAGGAACAACTGGATACGCTATTAATCCTGCACGAGATTTAGGTCCTAGAATTATTTATGCACTTTTACCAAGACCGAATAAAAATCCAGATTGGTCCTATGCGTGGGTTCCCGTTGTTGGACCTTTGCTAGGTGCTGTTCTAGCTGCTTTAGTTTATATGAATTTATAATTTGATAAAAATAAACTAATTTAGAGGTATGGAAATTAAGTTCACTACCAAAGAAGAACAGAAAAAAGAGCAAGAGGAAGCCTTTTTAGCTTTAAGTCCAGAACTGAGATTTAGAAAGTTTTTGGAATTGAGTCATGCTTCAAGAATGTTGTTTGGTGCTCCAAAAGTTGAGGATAAAGGAAATTTTGTTTTATATCATCGTAATTATTACAAAAAATTGTAGAAACTTAAGTTCTTTCAATAAAGTCAGTTAAGATTTTCAAGTAAGTTTTCACAATCTATATTTTTTTAAATTCTATCTTTGCAATATGAAAATCACAGACGAAATCGTAAACCACATTGCCCATCTCTCTAGATTAGAATTTAAAGGTTCAGATCAGGAAGCGATAAAAAATGATATGGAAAAAATCATTGGTTTTATGGATAAACTAAGTGAAGTTCCAACAGAAAATGTGGAGCCTTTAATTTTTATGTCATCTGAAGTAAATCGTTTAAGAGAGGATATTCCTGTTGTTTCAATTTCGCATGAAGAAGCATTGAAAAACGCACCAAAACGCGATTCTGATTACTTCCGAATTCCAAAAGTTCTCGACAAATAATCTTGAAATTTACTGGTTTTTCTTTTATTCGAAATGGTATAAAATAGGATTACCCAATTTTAGAAGCCATACAATCAATTTTGCCAATTTGTGATGATTTTGTAGTTGCGGTAGGTCATTCAGATGATGATACTTTAAACATAATTAAATCTATAGATCCGTAAAAAATCCGAGTAATTGAAACCATCTGGGACGATTCCTTAAGAGAAAATGGTGCTGTTTTAGCAGTTGAAACGAATAAAGCATTTCAAGCGATTAGTGAAGATTCGGATTGGGCATTTTATATCCAAGGAGACGAAGTTATCCATGAACAGTATCAGTTAAAGGTAATTTCAATTCCAGCTTACGTCAATCATTATGGTTGGGTGAAAGATCCAAGGCCGATGCAACAAAAACAAGAAAGTTTCCACAAGCTTTGGCATGACGACGATTGGATGGAGAAGAATGTAGCCAATGCTGAAGCATTTGAATACGAAAAACACGTCAGTCAACTAACACGTTTCAAAGATTCAAATCCGAAAGTAATGGAAGAACGCTTGAATAGAGTTAATTGAAAATTTGATCTTGATATTTCGATGTCGAAACGAAGCACAAAAGTTCGTTTAAAAGATTTACTTCTTTGGATTGGAATAAATCCTAATTATCAAAATTATAAATTGATTGGAAGATTTAAGTTGAAAAGAAAAAGGTAGCATCCCATAAAGTGTGTAAAGCTGAAAGTTATTCTGAAATTTTTGAGCCCTTAAAAGCTCAAAAAAATTTCGGAAATAACTTTTTAGTAATTTAAACACCAAATATGAAGAAAGATGATGCCTTAAGCAAAGAGTTTTTGAGTCAATTTAAGACAGGAGAAGACCTTTTTGCATTTATGAAAGAACTCCAAAAGCGAGGAGTTGAACAGTTTTTAGAAGCTGAGATGAATGAACATTTAGGCTACGAAAAGAGCCAAGTTAGTGATAACAAGAACGCTAGGAATGGACATTCTACCAAGAAAATCAAAACGTCCTTTGGGGAAAATGAAATCCAAGTTCCACGAGATCGAGATGGAAGTTTTAATCCAATTGTGGTTCCAAAGCGAAGGAATATGATTGATGGTTTGGAAAATATAATTCTTTCATTCTACGCTAAAGGAATGAGTGTTAGCGATATCCAAGAACAGATAAAGGATTTATATGAATTTGAAGTTTCAACATCTGCTATTTCAAGGATAACTGATAGAGTTACAAACGATATAGTTTCTTGGCAAAATAGACCGCTTGAACCCATTTATTTAATCGTTTGGATGGATGGGATTGTTTTTAAAGTTCGAGAGAACTCAAAAGTGATTAATAAAACCATTTATATCTCCGTAGGACTCAGAAGAGACGGAAAGAAAGAGGTTCTAGGTTTATGGCTTGGGAAAAACGAATCAGCTGCTTTTTGGATGACTGTTTTAACCGATTTAAGAGCTCGTGGAGTGGAAGACATTTTGATTACTGCAACTGATAATTTAAATGGTTTTACGGACACTATAAAGTCTGTCTTTCCTAAGTCAGCAACACAAATTTGCGTTGTTCATCAAATCAGAAATGCTTGTAAATACGTGGTTTGGAAGGATAGAAAAGAGTTTGCATCAGACATGAAAGATATTTACGGAGCTCCAAACCGAAATGCTGCTGCTCATGCTCTTGATGCACTAGATAAAAAATGGAACAGCAAATACAGTTACGCTGTAAAAAGTTGGCGTACAAACTGGGATGAACTGACCGTTTTCTTTGATTTTCCTTTAGAAATCAGAAAAATTATTTACACCACCAATCTTATTGAAAACCTAAATGGAAAAATCAGGAAATACACCAAAAACAAGATGTCCTTCCCAACTGATGATGCTGTATTAAAATCTGCATTTCTTGCAATCCAGGAAGCAACTAAAAAATGGACAATGCCTATTCGTGATTGGGGAACAATACTTAACCAATTTATGATTATTTTTGAAGATAGACTGATTTTATGAAACTTTCAGTTTACACACTTAGTGGGATGGTGTCTTGAAAAAGTTGTTTTTCAATACTAGACCATCTTTTATCTCTCGATTCTCTTCCAAACAATAATCGTAAAGTCCGTTTTTTAGTAGTTTTTTATTTTCATCGAGTAATTGTTTTAACTCCTTCAAGTTTTTTTTATTGTCACTGTCAATATTTAAAATTTTGAGCTTTTTCGAATCAATTTTAGACTGTTTGATTTCTTTAATTATGTCCTCTGAAATTCTTGTTTTGTTCATTTCGATAGTGTATTGAATGGTATTTGATTTCAGAATTTCGAATTTATCCATAAAACGATTTTTAGTTTTTTGAAGTTGTTTTTCTGCTTTGAGCTTTAGATTATTGAAATAAAGGACTTTACAGGAAGTATTTAGATCTTATTTTTTGTAATAATTTGTTAATCATGCTTGAATGAATATTTTTTTATCCCTAAATTTTATTTTTTGTTTAGCCTATTTTCACTTTTTTCTTTTTCTGATAAAATAAAACGAGATTAAAACAATGATAACTACTACCAAAGTGATTATGATTATTGGTCTTAAGTCAGTTAGATAAGTTGAGCTTGAACTATTAAATTCTTTATAAATGCTATAAGGTTTGTTTGTGGTAGTTTTTAATTGAATCATAATTAACTTTTCATAATTCGCATTATGATGAAGGCTATTTAATAAAAGTTTGTTTGTTTATAAAAACACTTTAGGGCTTAGTCCCTTAATCATTTTCCAAAATTAATTTTAAAAAAAATCAACAAAATGCATTCATCTAATTTCAAAGATCAAGCATCAACACTTCGACAAGCTCAGTGTGAAAAATCAAAAATCACCCCAATCTTTTAATCGAACTCAAATTATGCGAAAAAAGCTCCATTTCCTCATTCCAAATCCCGTTTTCTTTCAATTCGTCGATACGCACGCGACCAGAAGCGTGAATGATTGTGTGGTTTTCGCCAATGATTCCAACGTGAATGACTTTACCATCTTTGTTCGTGAAAAAGGCTAAATCTCCCAGTTGCGCATCTTCAAAAAAGATTGTTTCTCCTAGTTCTTCTTGCTCGTAGGCGTCACGCGGAAGGTTGATTCCGTGTATACGAAAAACAGCTTGTGTGAAACCCGAACAGTCGATGCCGAACAAACTTTTTCCGCCCCACAAATAAGAAGTATTCAAATAATCTAAAGCGTTTTCCCATAAACTCGTTGAAGCGGGCAGGGGAGAAGCTAGTAGTTCAAAATCAAAATCTCCAATCTTAAATTGGTTTGTTTCACCAACCAAACTTCCTTTCGAAATCAGTTGTTTTCCCCAAGGTGTTTGCACAAAAGTGAATGGTGCTGACAAATAAATCTTTGTGTCGTTCCATTTTTTTAATTCTTTCGGTGTTAGTGGTAAAATGTGTTTACCGTCGATGTAGCCTTCGTAGCCGTCTAAGTACGATTGGATTTTTACCCATGGTCTTCCAAATTCCTGAACTTCAATTGGTTCACCAAAAAGCAACTGCGAAACGATTTCAGAAGTATCGCTTGGTGCACGTCGAATGGGAGCAATTGCAACGAGGCAAAAACCGTAACGCTGGTCAGGAGTTATTAATTTTATTTTGTTCATATAAGTTTCCAAATGTAATAAATGCAAGGTAGAATATAGCTATTTTAGCCACCGAGCTATGAAAAAAGAACATTTAATTTTAGTGACCAACGACGACAGTGTCAATGCCAAAGGTATTCACGCACTCGTTGAAGTTGCCAAGCAATTTGGAGAAGTGGTGGTGGTTGCGCCCGACAAACCGCAGTCTGGAATGGGACACGCCATTACGATTCACGATCCGTTGCGATTGAAAAAAACAAGTCTTTTTGAGAATACAAATGCATTTTCCTGCTCGGGAACACCAGTAGATTGCGTGAAATTGGCGATTTATGAAGTCATGCACAGCAAACCCGATTTGATACTTTCAGGTTTCAATCACGGAGAAAATTCTTCAACCAATGTCTTGTACTCAGGTACAATGTCCGCAGCGATTGAAGGCGCAATGGAAGGAATTCCATCGATTGGTTTCTCACTTGCTGATTATTCCGCAGAAGCAGATTTTGAACCAGCGAAATTTTATGCAACCAAAATCGTTATGCAAGTTTTAAAGTCGAAGATGGACAAAGGAATTTGCTTGAATGTGAATATTCCAAAGCTTTCAATTTCGGAAATTAAAGGTATCAAAGTATGTAGCCAAGCGCATGCATTTTGGGCAGATCGTTTCGAGAAAAGATTAGATCAATATGGTCAACCTTATTTTTGGCTGACAGGCGAATTTTCGGATATGGACAAACGTCCCGACACAGATTTGCACGCGCTTAAACATGGATTTGTGAGTGTAGTTCCAACCCAATACGACTTAACAGCTTATGCTGCAATTGAAAAATATAAATCGTTAGAAGATGAGAATTAATATTTCAAAGGAAAATGTTATTGGTTTTTTTATCGGACTTATTTCACCGATAGTATTTCTTCCAGTTGTCTTTTTATTTCTTTCGTTTGTCCAAGACACAAGTGTTTATTATTTGTGGGAACAGTTCAAAATTTCGGATGTGCATCGAAGTAAAGACCTTTCGTTGGGCTTGATTTCCAATTTGATATGGTTTTATATGTACTTAAACACGGATAAATATCCCTACGTTCGCGGAATACTTTTGAGCATGTTTGTTTATGTTCCGTATATGATTTACGTTAATTTGATTATGTAATCGAGGTGACAAAAAAGATTTTTATTCTTTCAGGCGAAGCTTCTGGCGATTTACATGCAGCGAATTTAGTGCATGAAATGAAACGTATTCAACCGAATCTTGCCTTTCAAGGTTGGGGTGGTGATCGCTTACAGCAAGAAGGAGTTATTATCAAAAAACACATTCGCGAACTGGCATTTATGGGTTTCTTGGAAGTAGTTTTGAATTTGAAAACGATTCTAAAAAACTTTAAAATCTGTAAGAAGGAAATTCTTGATTTTCAGCCAGATATTTTGATTTTAGTCGATTACCCCGGTTTTAACTTGAGAATAGCTGAGTGGGCAAAGCAAGAAAACATTCGTGTATTTTATTACGTTTCGCCTCAAATTTGGGCTTGGAAAAAGAACCGTGTATTCAAAATTAAAAAGTCGGTGGAACGTATGTATTGCATTCTTCCATTTGAGAAAGATTTTTACAAACAATATGAGATTGATGTAAATTACCTCGGTCATCCACTTTTAGATGAGGTGCAGCATTTTAGAACCCAACATCAAGAGGATTTTCCTTCATTTCAGAAACCAATTTTAGCCATTCTGCCAGGAAGTCGCAAGCAAGAAATTGAGCGAAAATTACCGATTATGCTCGAAGCTGCGAAACACTTTTCTGCTTACCATATTTTAGTAGCTTGTGCACCAAATCTCGATCTTTCGTATTATGACAAGTACAAAGTAGATGGCGTTGATTTTATTCAAGGCAAAACGTATTCTATCCTCAATGTGGCAAACGTAGCAATCGTTACATCAGGAACTGCGACTTTGGAAACTGCCTTATTTCGTGTTCCACAAGTTGTTTGTTATAAAAGTTCGCCAGCTTCTTATTGGATTGCGCGCAGTTTGATTCATATCAAGTACATTTCTTTGGTGAATTTAATTTTGGATAAAGCGGCAGTGAAAGAATTGATTCAAGCAGATTGTTCAGTTCAAAGAATTATTGCGGAATTGAAGAAAATTGAAGAAGGAAAAGAGGGAAGAAGCAAAATGATTACTGATTACGATAATTTGGTGCAACTTTTGGGCGAAAAAGGCGCAAGTGCTCGGATTGCTGAAAATATGTTGCAAAATTTATAAAATAATAAATGCGTTTTTTGATTGTTTTAATGGTGATTATGCTCTCGTTCAAAGGTTTGACTCAAACTTTTCGAATCAGTATTTTCACGGAAAGCAATATCAAATCAATGACTTTTCAACCAGGCTTAGGAACTTATTTTTTAATGAACGACACTGGTTTTGTACGCAAATTGGTTCCTGCGGATTTAATCACTGTCAACCTTGGAATTTCCAATAAGCTCGATGTGAAATTGAACAATGTCTATTTATTTTCATCGATGAAAGTTTATCTCTTCCACGAAAAATCAGAAAATAATATCAAGTTAAAACCACTATCTCCCTCGTTGAAAGAACGCAGTTATGAGGGTGATTTTGAATTGGTGAATAAAACTGGTAAAATACAAGTAATCAATTTGATAGATATCGACCAATACTTGGAAGGAGTAGTGGAATCTGAATCGGGGGCAGGTCAAAATTTAGAGTATTACAAAGCACAAACAGTAATTAGTCGAACGTATGCTTTGAAGTATAAGAATAAACACGCTGCTGATGGGTTTAGTCTCTGCGACCGCGTTCACTGTCAAGCGTATTTGCATCGCCGATTGAATGCCGCTGTGATTGATTCTGCGGTGCGACAAACCAAAAATTTAGTAATGTTGGACGAAAAGAATAACTTGTACGCTACTTATTTTCATGCCAATTGTGGAGGACAAACCTGTCAACCTGATTACGTTTGGAATGAAACATTGCCAGGATTTGATAGCTTTAAGGACACTTTTTGCATCCGCACCAAACAAGCAAATTGGGAAAAGAAAATTCCTGTTAACGAGTGGAAAGCATTTATGGTTAACAAGTACGATTTTCCGATTTGGGACAGTTTGAGTAACTACCAACTGTATAATTTCCAGCAGTTGGAACGACATGCATTTTTCATTCATCCTTTTTATGGAATTCCATTGCGGGATTTGCGTGAAGCATTTCAGTTGAAATCAACATTTTTTAGCTGTAGCCAAGAAGGAGAGTTTGTAGTACTAAAAGGAAAAGGTTTTGGTCATGGCGTTGGATTGTGCCAAGAAGGAGCAATGAACATGTCTCGAAAAGGCTTTGATTACCAGCAGATATTATTGTTTTATTATCCCAAAATGCGGTTGACCGTTCAAAGTGATCGTTTAAATCGTAAAATGTAAGTTCTTTTTAAGTTTATTGTAAACACTCTTCTGTTATAGTATACTTAAAATTATTGTTAAATCATAAATCTAACTTTGCCATTCTTTTACTTGATCAAAAGAATCAAAAATCAAGGCTCTGAATTTCTTTTTGTTCGCAAATTTTTGTCCTCCAATTATATACAACTCGTAGCGAACAATTTTAACTCCTTTCTGAAACTGAAATTTTTTAAGAATGTTCTTACAGAAATTCTAAAAATTAACAGTTTCAGTTCAGCAGCTAAAAACTAGAAATTCAAGGCCGTTTATGTTCGCTAATATTTACTAATTAGTTCACACTTCGATTAAATACGCTATTTTAAAGTTGAAAATATTTACTGATACGGTTTAGGATAGTCAGATAATTTTTAAATTAACAATTTTTACAAGCACTTGTACCCATTAATTAAGGAATGCTATTGAACTTTAAAAAATATTTAAGCAACTATGAAAAAGTTAGTATTTCTTTCGATGTTAATTACTGCTTTATTGAGTTCAGCGAGTTGCCAAAATGCACCTGAAACAAAGCAGAATAGTACGGAAAACCCAAGTAACAAATTGGTGGTTGAAATTTGGAGTGATGTGATGTGCCCATTTTGTTACATTGGAAAGCGTCAATTTGAAAAAGCACTTTCACAATTTGAACATAAAGATGAAGTGAAAGTTATATGGCGCAGTTTTGAGTTAAATCCAAGTGTGAAAACAGACACCACACTTTCAGTTGTCAATTATCTTTCAGCTAACAAAGGAATACCTTTAGAGGAAGCAAAGGGAATGGCAGATTACGCAACGAATATGGCAAAGGGTGTTGACTTGGAATATCATTTTGAGAAAGCAGTGGTTGCCAATTCTTTCAAAGCGCATCAATTTTTACATTTTGCAAAAGAATACGGCAAACAGTCGGAAGTTGAAGAATCACTCTTTAAAGCTTATTTCACAGATGGAAAAAACACAGACGACACAGAGGTTTTATTGAGTTTAGCTAGAGAAATAGGATTAGATGCTAAGAAGTTAAAGGATGCATTAGAAAGTGGAAAATATGCAAAAGCTGTAAAAGCCGACGAATTAAAAGCTCAAAAACTTGGAATCAATGGTGTTCCGTTTTTCTATATGAATGAATCGATTCAACTTTCGGGAGCACAAGATTCGAAGGAGTTCCTCAAAGCATTAAATAAGGCTTACAAGGAATGTAAGAAGTGAGTGATAAGATTTATTACCATTCTCATACTAGAACTTCAATTAGCCAAATCGAGTTTTAAAATTAAATTTATTGATTCCTTTCAGTTGGCTCCCAAACACTTGAGTTAATACCTTTTAGATAACGGAAAAAACCAAGAAAAAGGGCAATATTCATAGTTGCAAAATGCGTTAGAAAACGCAAAATTGAAAGGTGAATATTTACTTTTTTTAAAACAAAATCAAAAGCAAGCGCCCCAAAAATAATTAATAGAAAGAGACCGAAATACCAATAATTGGCTTTAATTTCTAATAAAAAAGGAAAAACAAGGAGAATAAACACAATAAAAAATGGTGTCAACCAACGCAAAACTTTATGAGAGAGAAAAGCAAAAGCAGTTCCATTAAAATTTAATAATAGCGGCCAAAATTTAGAAAGGTTTTGAAAGTTTCCAGCTGAAATTCTGATTTTTCGATTAAATTCAGCTTGAAGATTATTGGAAACATCTTCCAAAACAACTGCATTTTCATCACTGATGCAACGTTTTTTCGTTTGAAGAACTTGCATACACGTATAAAAATCATCCACTAAAAAATTACTAGGAACGGGTTTGAAATCTTCTTTTCGAATTGCAAAACAGCCGCCAAATGGACCCATCAAACTTCCCCAGATTTTACCCTCGGCATGTTTGGTGTTTACTTCATTTGAAATATAATTACTCTCTTGAAATGAAATTCCATCTGCTTTCAAATTACGATGTTTCATAAAAGAGTCAACTAAACTAATTTCAGGGTTTTTGAAATGTTTTACCAACTCAAAAAGCGTATTTTTTTGGAGAATTACATTTGCATCAGTGAGTAACAAAATTGTTCCAGATGTCTTTTTATAAAGGAAATTAACAATTCCAATTTTACCAGTTCTGTTTGTAAATTCAAAAAAATGAAATTGAGAATTGTTTTTTGCAAATTGTTTTATAATTGAGTTAGTTCGATCCGTTGAACAGTCTGAGCCAATAAGAATTTCAATTTTTGACGCAGGATAATCAGAATTTAAAATACTTTCAATTTTCTCTTGAATAACGGCTTCTTCATTATGAGCAGCCATTAAAATACTTAGCATTGGCAACTCTTCATTATTAGTGTAAACGAGCGAATTGTTTTTTCGTTTTCGTCCGTAAAGTTGCGTGAAAAATGGATAAAAAATATAACTGTGTGCAATCAACAAAAAAACTGTCCAGAAAAGAATTTCAAGTAGTAGCATTTAGTTTGTTTTCCTGATTGAAGCTAAACTATAAAGTTAATTGGATTATAGTTAGTTACTTTAATAATTTTCGATTTCTAATATTTTGAACAAATTGTGTTAACCTTATAATTTCATTATCAAGTGCTACAATTCTATCTTCTTCAGCTGGTGTTTTAGTTATTTTTTTTGATAAATCATTTCGCTCTAGTTTCAAATCATTCATTCCTTTTTTGAAGTATAATTTTGCCAAATCCATTTTTTTGAGTGAATAATAAGCATTAGCAAGTTGAATATATTGTGGAGCATTGTATTTTATTTTGAAGTTTTTAAGATATTTGAGCTGAACATCAATCAACATTTCATAATCGGATAACGACATTGCAAAGCCATTCAATGCTGTGTAATAGGATTCTAATTTTGGTTTTAATTTATATGTTTTATTATAGTAAACTTTAGCTGAATCGATGTAGCTTTTCTTTAATTCCATAGCGTTTGCTCTGAAATCTACCACAGAAATTGATAGATTAGCTGAAATAAACTGGATTATTTGCAGACGAAAATCATTGATAAATTGTATGGAAGGTTTTTGTTTAGAAGCTATAACATTGTTTAAATAAATAGCCACCTTATTTGAAAATTCTAAGTTTTTCAAAATTGGATCTAAGCTTTCTAAATTTTGAGCATTTGTTGATAAGGTTGCAACTGCATTTGAATTTATACCTTGTTTTAGAATTGAAATTGCATTTACTTCAAATTGTCTAATCAAACCGAGTGTGCGGTAAATTTTTCTTTTACGATAGAATTGATCAATCTTATACTTTTTATTAGTTTTTTTCTCAGAAATCGTGGGTATAACTTTTATTAAATTTTCATAACCTTCCGCCATTTTACAATAGGCGTTTCCGATGTTCAGCATTCCTTCATAATAGGTTTCATTGAAATCAGTTGAAATTTTAAATGAACGAATGGACTTAAGATAATCGTAGTAAAATTCAAAATAAAGTGCTCCTCGGTTATTCAAATTCGATTCATAAGTTGGATATAAATTCAATGATCGATCGTAAAAAAGAATTGCGGAATCTACTTTTTGCATCATTTCAGCAAAGCGATAAATTCCTTCTTTTTTTAGAGCATAAGCCTCATTTTGCATTTCTGAACCTAAAAGCGAATTAGATTTTGCCGAGTTTTTTAAATAGTTGGAATCAGCAACATATAAGCTTTTCTTAGATTTCCAAACTTTGTTTCTGTTGATTGTGAAAATTAAGGAGGGCAGAGCAATTACAGCGATTGAAGCGTAGATTTTCACATTGCTTTTATCGTCGAAAATATCGAGTTTAAGTAGTTTGTAAAGTAGTAAAACTATGACAAAACAAAATGCAATGGATGCAGTAAAAGTGAAACGTTCTGCAAAAATACCAACCATCGGAGTTAATAAATTTGCCATTCCGCCAATTGTAATGAAGAAGAAGAAAATTGCGAACGAATAGTAGGATTTTTTGAATAAACCGTAAATCGCAAAACCAATTAATGCCAAAACGAAAACTAGACTTAAATAGAAACGCCAATCACTAAAAGTTACTATTGGAATCATGTTGAATCCGTAATAATATCCTAAAGGGTAAGGAATGAATAGCTTTTGAATGTATAAGTAATTGGTATAAATATAAACAGGAATTCGCTCCCAGAAACTCATTTCGAATAGCGGATTTTCAACGTAGTTAAATAATCGCGTGTTTTCCTCTTTCAAAAATGTGACTTTGATTATCTTGAAAATAACTTGTGTTAAAATCAAAACACCAAAGACAGTTCCAATTTTTTTCCAACCTACTTCTCTGAAAAAATAGACCATCAATGGAACAACAATCACAAAAGGTAGATTTGATTTTTTACTTAAAATAGACAAAGTGATAAATCCTAAGCCTAGAAATATTGAATATAAATGTCCTTTGTCTACATATTTAAAAGCTTGAATTGCAGCTAATAAAGCAAAAATCAAACTCAGCATCTCATCTCTGTTTTTTAAATTGTTAACTACTTCAGAATGAATCGGATGAATCATAAAAAGTAACACAACAAAAGCAGAAAAGTAAGATGCTCTACCTTGAAAAAGAACGTTTATTAATTGAAACAATAAAATTCCACAAACTGCGTAGAGTAAAACATTAATAAGGTGGGAAATACTTGCCCTTTCTGGATGATCTGAAAAAAGCGACCATTCGATAGCGTAACTTAAAGTGACAATTGGTCGGTATTCGTAATTTTGTTTACCATCGATGGCATAATTGGAAGTAAAAATATCTTTGATACCTCCAATTCCTTTTTCAACGTTAAGATGCTGTTTTCTATCCGTGGTCGTAACTAATTCATCATCCAATGAAAAGCCATTTGAAATTGAATTTCCATAAAACAAAAAAGCAATCAAAAAAGAGAAAATAGCGAAAGTCCGAACTGTTATCGACTTTGATTGAATTGCAATTTTTTGCTCTAAATTTTTCTTTGCCAACGGATAGTTTTTTAACGAATTTAAAAAGAAATTGAATTATCGCTTATAGTTTTTCTCGTAAGTTGCTATCCAATCATTCACTGAAGTCTTTGCAACTAACTCTCCAATCAAGTCAAATGGAATTCCTTCCACTTTTTTGAAACGAATACACGATTTACCCATGTCCAATTTTGCTTTGCTTCTTTTTCCAAATTCAGTGGTGAACCAGTCCATTAAACTTGTGTCTGCATAAATTCCCATGTGATAAAAGGAAATAAAGTTTTTCTGATTAGCAAAAGCCATAAATGGCAGTGGAAGTTTTGGGTCACAATGATAGCCGCTTGGATAAATAGAATGAGGTACAACATAGCCAACCATTCCGTAGCTCATACATTCTTCAAAACCAATTGGTAAGTTTTTTAGAATGGTTTCTCTTAAGGTATTGATTCCTTCTATACGATCTTCGGGAACTTGAGCAATATAATCAGTAACAGTCATGAGATTTGCTTAAATTTCTGTTCTTCCAGGATAAACTTTTAATGCTTCACGTAAACAAATCACAGCATTTCTCAACGACTCTTTATTCAAAACATACGCAATTCTAGCCTCTTGTTGACCTGCACCTTTTGTAGCGTAGAAACCATTTGCAGGTGCCATCATAACTGTTTGACCTTCAAATTCAAAGTCTTCTAATAACCACTGACAGAATTTCTCTGCATCGTCAACAGGGAATTTAGCTACACAATAAAAAGCGCCACTTGGTTTAGGACAGAATACTCCTGGGATTGAATTTAATCCGTCAACCATAATATTTCTTCTTTCAACATATTCCGCAACAACATTGTCAAAGTAAGATTGAGGTGTATTTAATGCTGCTTCTGAAGCGATTTGATCGATTGTTGGAGGAGAAAGTCTCGCTTGACCAAATTTCAACGCTGCTGCCATCACTTCTTTGTTTTTAGAAATTAATGCACCAATTCGAGCACCACACATAGAATAACGTTTAGAAACAGAGTCAATCATTATGACATTATCTTCTATGCCAGTAAGATTCATCACTGAAAAAGGAACTGCTCCATCGTAGCAAAATTCTCTATAAACTTCATCAGCATAAAGGAATAAATCGTGTTTTTTAACGATTGCTGCCAATTGCTCTAATTCTTCTTTTGTATATAAATATCCAGTTGGATTTCCTGGGTTGCAAATTACAATTGCTTTCGTTTTAGCGGTTATTTTTTTCTCAATTTCTTCAACTGGAGGAAGTGCAAATCCACTTTCAATTTTAGCAGTAACTGGAACAACAGTCAAACCTGCTGTAACAGCAAATCCATTGTAGTTTGCATAAAAAGGTTCAGGGATAATAATTTCATCGCCAGGATTACAAGTTGTCATAAAACCAAAAATCAAGGCTTCTGAACCTCCAGTTGTGATGATAATATCTTCTGGTTGTACATTAATTCCTGTTTTGATATAGTAAGCAGACAATCCATTTCTATAGCTTTCAAACCCTGCTGAGTGACTGTATTCAATTACTTTTCTATCCATATTTCTGACAGCATTTAATGCCACTTCAGGTGTTTCGATGTCTGGTTGACCAATGTTTAAGTGATAAACTATTTTTCCTGCTTTTTTTGCTTTTTCAGCATATGGAACTAATTTTCTAATCGGTGATGCAGGCATTAAAATTGCCTTTTCAGAAATTTTTGGCATATGTTTTTATTAATAAGGTGAGCAAATTTAACTAATTATTTCTTCTTTCTCAGAATCGAATAATCCCATTTTTCAAAATACGGATTTAAGTATTGAAACGCATATTGCGCAACGAAAGTACCAATGATAGAACCTGCCAAAATATCTTGAAAGAAATGTTGAGAAAGGTAAACACGTGTGAAAGAAAAAAGAATGGCTGCTACTAAACAAGCAACTTGTATCAACTTGTTATTGGAGTAGGTGAGGGCAAGCACTGTAAACAAAGCAAAACAACTTGTCGCATGTCCAGACGGAAAACTATTGTAAAAATGGTAAGTGAAATTTTCTATTTGGTGGAAATTTTGATCGTGCTGAAAATAATGCATCGGTCGCATCACATCAGGAAAAACACCTTTTTTTAGAAATTGGGCAATTCCAGCTGATGTTAAAAAGGAAAGTAATAAAATCAAACTTGTTCTAAGAGAAATAAAAAGAAACCCGATGATAACCAATGTAAAAAAAATGCCATCTCCAATGTGAGTAGAGTACTTTGCCAGTGAATCTAGAAATGTGGAATGATACGTATTTAAGAGGAGATGCAATTCCATTTTGGGTAAAAGAAAAGTAAGTGCGAAACCACCAATCCAAAACAAGCGAACACCAATTTGATAAATAGAATAATTTGAAAACATGCGTAAAATTAATTATCCGTTTTAGTTTCTTTAATCATAAATGTAAACAAAACAGCATCGTAAGAAAAATGAGCTGCGATTGAAAACCAAATTCCAAAGTGATTAAAACCTAAAGAAATAGCAAAAATAAATGGAAGAATTATCAAACCATAGATTGAAAAACGCCAATTCCATGGATTGAGATACCCATGTAGAGCAACAAAAAAGATGGAAGTAAACAACCATCCTAAATAAGGTTGCATTCCTGAACGAAAAAGGAATTCTTCACCAACTCCTGCACACAATGAAAGAAAAATTCCGTGGTGAAATTTTAAATTCATTTCTCCCACCATTTTATCGATTTTCATAGGTACAGAGTCGAAAAATGGCGCTTGCATTAATAGAAAAGCGATAAATCCATAAACGAAACCAAATTCGAATCCAAGTCCGATTGGCATTACTTGAATGTTTTGAGGCTCCAAAAATTCAATCAAAGAAATATCATCTAAAATGTAGCGAATTAAAAAACCAGGAATCGGAAAAACAAGTAAAGTAACCCAACCAAAGAAAAGAATTTTGTTACGAATCGACATTATTTTTTTAACTATAATTTGCAAGATTAAAATGAAACACCTACTTTAGCTGAAATTTTAAATCTAAAAGCCTATAGTTCAAATTTACTTTTAATTGTTGATTTTCGACAGAATTTGTAAATTATGTTTTTAACAAACGAGAACGATTGTAGCTTAATTCAATTGTATGTTGCTGGGAATGAGAAAGCTTTTGAAGTATTATTACTTCGACACAAAGACCGTATTTTCAGATTTATCAAACACAAAGTCAAAGATTTTGATTTGGCGAATGATTTGTTTCAGGAAACTTTCGTGAAAATTGTTAATACCTTAAAGCTAGGTAATTACAACGAAGAAGGCAAATTTCTTCCTTGGGCTTTGCGCATTGCACATAATTTAATAATCGATTTTTACCGTCGCCAGAATAAAGTACGAATGATTTCTGAAAGTAATTCTTTAGATGAAGATTATTCTGTTTTCTATAAAATCGCAGCGGAAGAGAAAAACTATTTACAGCAAACAACTTATGATGAGTTAGAAAGTCAAATGGTGAAATTGGTTACTTATTTGCCAAGACCACAACGTGAGATGATAGAAATGCGCATTTTCCAAGATTTGTCTTTTAAGGAAATCGCTGAAATGGAAAACATTAGCATCAATACTGCTTTGGGTAGAATGAGATATGCATTGATTAATATCCGTAAATTGATTGAGAAACACAATATTGTGACAGAGATTGCATAAGGTATAAACTAAACTTTTAAAGCTGTAAAAATTGGGACTTATGTGTTTCTTAATTTCTTATTATTACATTCATTTACTCTTAATAATTGACTTTTAGATTTGTTATTTTAAGATTCAAAATTATGAAATCGTTTTTCAACCAGTTTATTTTATCCGTTATTGTGTTTTCATTTGGCAACACCATTTTTGCTCAAACTGTTATTCGAGGACCTTATTTACAATCTCCAACTGAAAATACAATTGTTATTAAATGGAGAACGGATGTACCAACAAATTCAAAAGTACAATACGGAACTTCACTTTCGAATCTTGATATGGTAGCAACAAGTAATGGTTCGAATACAGAACATACAATTACTTTAACGAATTTAACTCCTTCCACCACTTATTATTACGCAGTAGGAAATTCAACATCACAATTAACAACGCCTTCTGAATCCTATCGTTTCAAAACCAATCCAATTCCTGGTATTGCTGTTCCAACTCGAGTTTGGGCTATCGGTGATTTTGGAAAAGGAAATGCCGAGCAAGTAGCCGTAAAAAATTCATATATGCAGTATGACGATTCTTCTAAAACTGACGTTTGGATTTGGTTGGGCGACAATGTTTATAATGATGGTACGGATGCTGAGTATCAGCAAAAATTATTTCAATTGAATGGTTTTTCTAACGTTTTTAATTGGTTACCTTTTTGGCCAAGTCCAGGAAATCACGATTATAATACAGTTTGGGAGGAAAGTGCATTTTTTGGAATTCCTTATTCAAACATTGATTTTGAAGATCACCAAGGTCCTTATTTTGAGATGGTTCACGTTCCAACTCAAGCAGAGGCTGGTGGATATCCTTCTCAATACGAGTTGTTTTACTCTTTCGATTACGGTGATGTGCATTTTCTTTCTTTGAATTCTGAAGTATATGATTTTACACAAACTTTCTCGGGAATCAATCAAATGAAACAATGGATTGAACAAGATTTAATGCAAAACACACGAACCTTTACTATTGCGTATTTTCACCAACCACCATATTCAAAAGGTTCACATGATAGTGATGCACCTGAAGAATTAGTAATGAAAGCTATGCGTGAACGAGTAATTCCACTGTTAGAAGAATACGATATTGATTTAGTAATTTGTGGTCATAGTCACGTTTTCGAACGCAGTAAATTGATTCATGGTCACTATGGTAATTCATTTTCTTTCGAGCCGACTACGATGTTGAAAGATAGCACCAATGGAAATTTTGCACAAGGAAATGCCTATCGCAAAGATGGATTAAATTCAACTCCAGACGGAACAGTTTATGTCGTTTGTGGAAATTCAGGAAGCAGAGAAGCAGCACCTTCGTTAAATTATCCAATTATGGAATTTGTAGATGGAGGAGATCAAGCTTGTGGTTCATTTATTATGGACATTTATAAAAACCGATTAGATGCTAAATACCTACACATGAATGGGACGGTGATGGATGAATTCACTATTTTAAAATCAAATTTAGAGGTGCAAGTACCTGATGTATATATTTGTGAAGGAGAAGATGTTTTGGTGAATCCTATTGTGAATGGTGGCTCAGATAGTTTGGTTTATCAATGGACGATTAACAGTCAAGCATCAACTTCTATTTTAGTTGGTATTCAAAATTATGGATCGCACACGCTAACTGTTGCAGATAGTGTTACTGGACAAATTGTTACACGAACATTTACTGTAGCACCAGGAAATGCACTACAGATTCAACAATCAAACGATACACTTTATGCATCTGGCTCAACAAACTATCAATGGTATTTAAATGGTGATTTAATTGTGGGTGCAAACAATTCTTTTTATGTACCTACAGTTTCTGGTCAATACAGTGTTTCAACTTATTTTGGCACTTGTGAATCAACTGAATTGGCAGTCAATGTTGAATTGAGTATTTTAAATGAAGGTTTAAGTGGAATTTCGGTTTATCCTAACCCAACTACGGATGAATTGAACATGGTTGTTTCGGAGCAATTTATTGGAAAAAGTTATCAAATTTTCAGCACCAACGGAACGCTTGTAAAAACTGGAAAAATCGAAACGTTAAAAACACAAATCTCAGTAGCTGGAATGGCAAAAGGTTCTTATTCAATTAAAATTGCCAACTTAGACCAAGCGATTAAGTTTGTAAAAAAGTGATTCTGGAGTGTTATGAATCTTTTAGCATTTAATTTAAAGGTATTCTGTATTTAGCGCTAGAATTCTTTTTTCAATTTAACTTTTTCTTTTCATTCAAACTTAATGTTGTGGTAAAATCTAAGTGATTCTGTGTATTGAACTTTGCACAAAATTATTTTTATGTTCGCTAATTACCCAAAATCAAATCACAAATTTTCAACATTTACTACTTCATACAAATTCCTTTCTCGCCTGTTTAACCGCATGGCTATTTTACCACTTACCTTGTCGCTTTGTTTGGTGTTGGTGCTTGGAGTTGGCGATGTTTGGGGGCAGTTTAGTGGAACCTATGATTTTGCAAATGTTACAACAACTTCAGGTTCCACAGATCCAACAACTGTTCCAACTGCAACTGGGGTGACTTTTGGATCATTCACTTCTTCAATAGGAACAAATTCTGGTGCTGCAGGACGCTTTTCCTTCACTGGTTGGCCTCTAGCAACGAATGCTCCAACATCATCTGGTAATGCGACTTGCGTCTGTGGTGGATCAATTAATACTTCTTCCTATTATCAAGTTTCAATTTCTGTTTCACCAGGATATACCGTGAGCTTATCCTCAATAAGCTTTACACTTCAACGTTCAGGAACAGGTATTCGACAATATTCAGTTCGATCAAATGCAGACTCCTATGCTTCAAATTTATCTGCTTCAATTTCCCCTGCAAATGCCAATTTGTCTGTGGTTTCAACTAATATATTTCAAGTCACGGATGCAACGACTGCAGCCCAAACAGGTAATACAATAACATTGTCAGGAGCGGATTTTACTAATTTATCCGCTGGAACAACAAGAACATTCAGGTTTTATGGTTGGAATGCAGAAGCTTCAGGTGGTACATTTAGTATTGATAATGTTATTTTTTCAGGGACAGCAACAGCTGCAGCAACAATTCCAGCAGCCCCAACCAATTTATCCATAACTCCCGGTAACCAACAACTGAGCGTTGCGTTTACAGCGGGTTCAGATGGTGGGTCAGCAATAACAACTTATAAATATTCCACCAATGGAGGAACAAACTGGCAAACTAGGTCAGCAGGAACAACAGCAAGTCCATTGGTAATTTCAACACTTTCAACAGATGGTACAACTGCTCTAACAAATGGTGTTTCTTATAATATTCAAATCCGAGCAGTAAATGCTGTCGGTGATGGGGCAGCAACTGTAAGTACTGCTGCAACACCGAGAACTACTCCGAGTGCTCCAACCATTACAGGAATTACACCGGGCAATCAACAATTGAGTGTTGCATTTACAGCGGGTTCAGATGGTGGTTCTTCCTTAACAACTTATAAATATTCTACTAACGGTGGTGCAAATTGGCAAACTAGGTCAGCAGGTACAACAGCAAGTCCATTGGTAATTTCTACCCTTTCAACAGATGGTACAACAGCACTATCAAATGGAGTATCTTACGACATTCAAATTCGAGCAGTAAATGCATCGGGAGATGGGACAGCAAGTTCAACTACTTCAGGAACTCCAGCCGCGCCAGTTTCACCAACACTCAACGCTGTTACCCTATCTTCAGTATTAACATCCACCTATGGAACTGCTTCAACTGGAGTTAGTTTTACTGCGAACGGTTCAAATCTTACCGGTAATATCACTGCAACAGCACAATCGGGTTATGAGGTTTCTACCTCCTTGGGTTCTGGCTATGATGCTTCCGTTTCTGTTGCCTCAGGAACAACGGTTTATGTTCGTTTTGCATCAACTAATTCTGCAGGTGATAAAAATAACGCAACGGCAGTAGTTCTCTCTGGTGGTGGTGCTTCAAGTGACGCCAATGTTACGACTTCCTCTTCGGGCAATACGGTTTCACAAAAAGCATTAACAGTAACGGGGCTCACTGCTCAAAATAAAGTTTATGATGGCTTAACCACTGCAACTGCATCAGGAACAGCTGCTTTATCGGGAGTTGTTAGTCCAGATGCTGTTTCTCTTACTGGAACGCCAACTTTCACATTTGATAATGCAACAGTTGGAACTAGCAAAACGGTTAACACTACAAATTACTCATTAACAGGCGCGCAAGCTGGAAACTATACATTAACCCAACCAACATTGTCTGCAAATATTACCGTTCGTTCATTAACAATAACTGCAAACGATGTAAATAAATATGCGGGTGTTGCTTTAACTGGCGGTGCTGGTTCAACAGCATTCACATCATCAGGATTGCAAAATGGCGAAATCATTGGTTCAGTTACCATCGCTTACGGATCAGCAGGAGCAACAACAGGCGATGGAAATACAGTTGGTGTTTATGCATCTCAAGTTACACCATCAGCTGCTACAGGTGGTACGTTTACTGCAAGTAATTATTCAATTAGTTATGTGGCTGGGAATATTACGGTTTTGGAGGCACCTATAATAATTGGAGGCTGGGATTTTAATGGTTTAACTAGTTATGGTGCTTCACCACTTTCAGCTTCAAATACAAATACAAATATAACTGTTGGCGGTTTGACAAGAGCAAGTGGTTTTACGACAGGAGGGACAGCCGCTAGCAATGCATGGGGAGGAGTTGGTAATGGAACTGCAACCTTCACAGCGAAAGCAAATGCAGGCTATTCGTTGAGTCTGGCTGAAATTAGTGCCTATAATATTCGACGAACTGCTGCTGGACCCACTTCAGGTCAATGGTCTTACAGTATAGATGGTACAAACTTTACTAATATTGGAAGCTCTTTAACATGGGGTTCAACAACAACTTCTGCTGGAAATGCCCAATCTAGTATTTCTCTCGTAGATATTGCAGCATTACAAAATTTAAGTTCATCAACAACAGTAACATTTAGAATTGTGAATAGTGGAGCAACCACAGGTACTTGGTATTTAAATAATTTCCAGACAGGAGATGATTTTATTATTCAAGGGTATGTAAAGTCCGCTCCGCAACTCTCAACCCCATCAGCAACATCTATTACAACCAACTCAGCTACATTGGGTGCAACCATTACAAGTGATGGTGGTGCAACGATTACTTCAAGAGGAACAGTTTATGGCACCGCTGCTTCACCAACGTTAAATTCAGAAGCAGAAGGAGGAACCTCTGTAGCCACATTTACGCATTCAAGAACAAGTTTGACAGCGAATACCTTGTATTATTATAGAGGTTATGCAGTTAATTCTGTAGGTACAGGATATTCTGCAGACGGTTCTTTTACAACCATTCACAATGCACCAACGGTTGGTTCAGGAAGCAACGCTACCACCACTACTATTGATGCCTCATGGACAGCGCCTACTGGAGGAAGTGCAACATTTACGTATGAAATAGAGGTTGATGATAATAGTGATTTTTCATCTCCAACATATACGCAAAGTAGTATTTCGTCAGCGACAACAACTATTACGGTAACTGGATTAACCTCAAATACGACTTATTACTTTAGAGTTCGTGCAAACAATGCAGGGGGTAATTCAGCATGGTCTTCTTCCTCAACTGGTTATGCGACCTTAGAAGCCTTGAATCCAACACTATCGACAACTTCGCTAACTGCCTTTGGTAATGTGTGTTTAAATGCAGCAAGTGGAGCTAATTCATTTACCATAAATGGATCGGCTTTAACTTCAGCTGATGTTTCAGTTTCTTCATTGTCTGGATTTACTTTTTCTACAACGGTTGGAGGTACATACACGAGTTCGTTGACATTAACTCAAATAGGAGGGACTTATGATCAAGCTGTTTATGTGAAATTTACACCAACTGCAGTTCAATCATATGATGGAAATATTGTTGTTTCAGGTGGTGGTGCATCAACAAACGAAAATGTTGCAGCATCGGGAAGTGGTATCTCTGGAACGCTAAATGTTACAACTACAGTTGCTTCAGCTATTTCAACTACTGGAGCTTCTACTGGTGGGACATCTGTTTCAACGTCTTGTGGAACTATAACATCAAAAGGTGTTGCTTATGGTACAACAGCGAATCCAACAACTCCAGTTACTTCAGATGGAAGTGGAACAGCAGATTATTCATCATTACTTACCGGATTAACTCCAAACACCGAGTATAATTATCGCGCCTATGCTACCAATAGTAATGGGGTGACGAGTTATGGTTCAAATTTAACATTTACTACTGTGCACAATACTCCGACTGTTGGGATAGGTACATTAGCTACCACCACTGGATTTACAGCCAATTGGACAGCTCCAACTAGTGGTGGTTCAGCAACATTCACATATGAGGTAGCCGTTTCTACTTCTCCATCGTTTGCCTCTACCTTATCAACTCAATCAGGAATTTCATCAGCCTCAACTTCGTATCAATTAACAGGGTTGAGCAATGGAACGACTTATTATTTTAGAGTACGCGCTAATAATGCTGGTGGATCTTCAGATTGGTCTGCAATTAGTTCATCAATTTCAACTCAAACTGTTTTTGAAAATTTTGAAACAGGAAGCAAAGCAAGTTACACAACAGGCGATGTAAATTGTACTTCTGGAAGCTGGAATTTCAATAATGCATTAATTGGAACTTTGGCGAATGATAGGAAATATGGTACTCAATCGGTAAGAATTCAAAGTACAGGAATTGTTTCTATGAATTTTGACGTTTCAAACGGAATTTCATCACTAACTGTATATCATGCTCTTTATGGTACTGATCCAAATGCTACTTGGAAATTAGAAGTTTCTAATAATGCAGGAAGTTCTTGGGATGCCTATGCCAGCTCTATTGTAACAACATCAACGACAACATTAACTGCACAAACATTTAACGTAGATTTATGTGGATCGTTAAGATTTAGAATTGTAAAACTTACAGGTACTAGATTAAATATAGATGACATAGTTTTAGTTGAGAAGGCTCCAACTCCTTCAGCACCAACAGCTTCAGCTCAATCTTTCTGTTCTTCAATTTCTCCAACAGTTGCAGATTTAACAGTCACTTCTGGTTCATCCATCAAATGGTATGATGCTGCTTCCAATGGGAATTTATTAGCAGGTGGTACAGCATTAGCAGCTGGTAATTATTACGCATCGCAAACAGTTTCTGGTTGTGAGAGTTCAAGAACAAGTGTGGCAGTAACTATTAACTCCAATGGAACTT
>JACCEA010222267.1_pt1 | contig 50621 bp, 42 predicted proteins | sample 7449851 | NCBI WGS metagenome assembly JACCEA01 (sample SAMN15323453, study PRJNA562643) | freshwater metagenome | isolation source: river surface water | place: USA:Blue River Watershed | collected 2017-08-18 | reverse complement strand
TTATTTGCCTTACCTTTGCACTCCATTTTAATTTATTACGAACGTAAGCAATGCCTACAATACAGCAATTAGTACGTAAAGGCCGTGAACAGATACGGACAAAATCAAAATCACGCGCACTGGACGCATGTCCTCAACGCCGTGGAGTATGTACCCGTGTATATACTACTACGCCTAAAAAACCAAACTCTGCGCTGCGTAAAGTAGCGAAAGTGCGTCTCACTAATAAAGTAGAGGTGATCGCATACATTCCGGGTGAAGGTCACAACCTCCAGGAGCACTCTATCGTGCTGATCCGTGGTGGTCGTGTTAAGGATCTTCCGGGTGTACGTTACCACATCGTGCGTGGTGCACTTGATACTGCGGGTGTTAAAGACCGTAAGCAGAGCAGGTCTAAGTACGGTACTAAGAAAGATAAAAAAGGCGCTGCAGCAAAACCAGCGGGTAAAAAATAATTAGTTCACTATAATATAAGCCAATCAATAGATGAGAAAGGCACAAGCAAAAAAACTTCCGTTAGCACCGGATCCAAAATTCAACGATAAGAACGTAACACGTTTCGTAAACTGCCTGATGTGGGGTGGTAATAAGACCATCGTATTGAGCGCATTTTATGATGCTCTTGATAAAGTGGCTAAGATGACCAACGAAGATGGTTATGAGATATGGAAAAAGGCACTCGTAAACGTGACTCCGGCGGTAGAAGTTCGTAGCCGCAGGATAGGTGGTGCGACGTTTCAGATCCCATCTGAAGTTCGCCCTGACCGTAAAATATCATTGAGCATGAAATGGCTCATCCGTTACTCTCGCGAGCGTAATGGTAAGACTATTGCTGATAAACTGGCGAACGAGATAGTAGCAGCAGCGAAAGGTGAAGGTGGTGCTTTCAAAAAGAAAGAAGACACACATCGTATGGCTGAGGCGAACAAGGCGTTCTCTCACTTCAAGATCTAATTATTGGTCCGATCATATTTGTAGCCCCGCTGAAAAGCGGGGCTTTTTTTGTTAAAGATTGCTGTAGACTTAGATGCCGATAATCTAAAGGACCAGTGCTTTTTATTTTTTCTTACGAAATGAGTAGTGTGAGTTATCTATTTGTGTTGTTCAGAATTACAACAAAATAGTAGTTTGTAAACTTAGTATCCATGTGTATTATGATAATAATTTATTTAATTTCCAAATAGTTAAAGAATATCGAGAAATTTTTTGAAATGCAAAATAATTTTTGTTAAATTTGAAACTGCAGTACTTTCCCATACAAAAAAGTGTGTGTTAGCTGATATTCCTTATTTTTTCAAAACCAATTCAGACAGATGAAACGTATCCTCCCTTCAACAAGGTTCTTCTCTTTGTTCGCTTTTCTTGCATGTTTCGGCCTGGCCTCACAAGCGCAGGTAACCACGTTCAATTTTAACGGAACAACAGGCCAGGGCAATGCCGGTATTAATGGAACACCCCAGGCATATACGGTTCCCGCAGGTGTCACAAATCTGGGAATCGATATGTATGGTGCTGCTGGCGGTTGGCCTTGTTGTTCGTGGTCGTCGGCAGGTGCTGGTGGGCCACGTGCGAATGGAGGGCGTGTTCAGTGTACATTGAACGTAACTCCTGGTCAAACGTTATACATATACGTTGGCGGGCAGGGAGCAGATAACTACAACACTAACATTCAAAGCCCTGGTGGCTGGAATGGTGGTGGAATTGGTGGAGCTCCGTCATCTGCATATTGTGCGGCGGGCGGCGGCGCATCAGATATCCGCACCTCTACTTCCGGTGCCTATGCATCTAGTGTACTTGTTGTTGCTGGTGCAGGTGGTGGTGGCGGTGACTTTGGTCCCGTAGGCGGATTGGGCGGCGGCCTTACCGGTGGTGTCGGCGGTGGTGGCAGTGCATGTGGTGGAGGACAAACCGGTCCTGCATGTGCTACCGGTGTTGGTATGGGAACGCAAGGACAAGGTGGTTCTTGCGTATGTTATTCAGCCGGCGGCGGTGGCGGTGGCTGGTGGGGCGGTAACGGCGGTGTTGTAAACAATGGTGCAGGTGGTGGCGGTTCTTCATACACCCATCCTACATTGGCTACCGGAGTTGTGCATACGCAGGGTTTCAGCGGAGCAACAAGCCATGGTCGTGTTATCATCACTGAATTGTGTAATAATCCGCCGGCAATAACCGGTGCAAGTTCATTTTGTATAGGTGGTACGGCAACGTTCACTAACCCAACATCGGGTGGTTCGTGGATAAGCAGCAATACATCTGTTGCTACCGTAGGATCTTCTTCAGGGCTTGTCACTGGTGCTGGAGTGGGAACGGCTAATATCTCGTACGTTGTTCCTGGTGGTTGTTACGCGTTGCAGACTGTCACTGTTATTGCTGCCCCTTCTATTGCAAGCGCTACTAACAGTGGACCAGTATGTGCCGGTAATACGCTTGCACTTACGGCGAATTCTCCGTCAAACGTTGCAACATATTTGTGGTCTGGTCCCGGTGCAATAACGGGAGCAACAACGGCGACAGCAAGTCTTGTAGGGGCAACCACCGCTTCGTCAGGAAACTATTCAGTTACTGTAGCGAACGGTTCGGGTCTTGGGTGCACCAGAGTATACACTACTTCTGCTACAGTGCTCGCTTCTCCGGCAGCAATTTCTGGTACTGCTTCAATGTGCGAGGGTACCGATGCGTTATTCACCAATGCAACATCGGGTGGCACGTGGATCAGTACGAACACTGCGGTAGCGACTGTGAATTCGTCAGGATTTGTACAGGCGCTTACTGCGGGGACAACAAATATCTCTTACACACTTTCTTCCGGATGTGCATCAGTGATTGCATTAACGGTTAATGCCCTTCCTGTACTTAATATATCGCCATCTAATTCAGCTACGATCTGTTTGAACTCATCGACGAGCTTTACGGCTATAGCTCCGGGGTCTACGTTTGCCTGGGTAGGTATATCGGGAGCGACCGGACTATCATGCGGATCATGCGCGTCACCAACGATCATGCCATCGGCAACAGGCAGCAACATATATAGTGTTACGGCAACGAGCTTAGCCGGTTGTACGACTACAAGTGGCGTAACGGTATCAGTAAATCCATTGCCTTCTGACATTAGTGGTAGTGCTAACGTCTGTGTGGGAACATCGCAGGTATTGAGCGGTGGTACCGGAGGTACCTGGAGTGCAAGCTCATCAGCGGTATCAATCGGAGTTACATCAGGTCTGGTTACAGGTATTTCGTCGGGAGCCACAACGATCAGTTACACACTGCCAACGGGTTGCTACAAGACATTCGGGATGACTGTATTGCCTACCCCTGCGGGTATCGGTGGAACGCTGAGCGTATGTTCGGGCTCAACGACCAACCTGAGCCACAGCACGAGCGGTGGTGTATGGTCGAGCAGCAATGCGGGTGTAGCGTCAGTGAGTCCATCGGGCGTAGTGACGGGCGGTACAGCAGGTAATGCTACAATTTCGTACACCCTGCCATCAGGTTGTATCGTTACAGCGACAGCAACGGTTAATCTGCTTCCTGCAGCTATCGGTGGCAGCAATGCGGTATGTGAGTCATCAACGATCACCCTTACGGACGCGACAGCCGGTGGTACCTGGAGCAGCAGCAATGCTAACGCTACGGTAAATACGTTCTCAGGCGTAGTGAGCGGCGCGAGCGCCGGTGTATCAGTGATCAGCTATACTTTGGGTACAGGCTGTAGCCGCACGCAAACGGTTACAGTAAATGCACGTCCTGCAGCTATAGGCGGTACGGCATCATTGTGTCATAACGGAACAACAACATTGAGTAACGTAACCGGCGGCGGTACATGGAGCAGCGCGAACACATCAGTAGCGTTTGTAGATGCATCGGGCATGGTAACAGGCATTACCCCCGGAACGGTTACAGTGTCCTATTCATTAGGCACAGGTTGCTACCGCACGCAGATAGTGACGGTGAACGCACTTCCTGCGATTATAGGAGGAAGCTACGCAGTATGTGAGGGCGAGGTAAGCACACTGAGCAATACAGACGGTGGTGGTACGTGGAGCAGCAGCAACACATCAGTTGCTACGGTGAGCGTGAGCGGCGACGTAAGCGGCGCGAGCGCAGGCAACGCAACGATCACGTATACATTGGGCACCGGCTGCCGCCGTACGGCATCAGTAACAGTGAACCCGCTTCCTGTAGTGATCACGGGCACAGCAAGCGTATGCGAAGGCAGCACAACAACATTGTATAACTTCAGCGGCAGCGGTACTTGGAGCACGGGCAACGCGTCAGTAGCTACGGTATCCGGCAGCGGAGATGTGAGCGGCGTGAGCGCAGGTCTTGCGAGCATCACGTATACGTTGCCTACGGGTTGTATCCGTACGCAGGTAGTAACGGTTAACAGCCTTCCTTCATCAATTATGAGCGATAACGCGGTATGTGTTGGTCAGACGATGACTGCCCTGAACGCGACAACAGGCGGTACATGGAGCAGCAGCGCACCCGGCACAGCAACAATAGATGCATCGGGTGTTGTGAGCGGCGTGATGTCAGGTAATACTACATTGACATACACGCTTCCTACGGGCTGTACAACAACAAAGACAATAACAGTGAACGCACTTCCTGCTACTATCAGCGGCAGCGGTGTAGTATGTGAGGGGTCAGTAATGAACCTGAACAACGGCACCCCCGGCGGAGCATGGAGCTCAGAGTCAGACGCAATGGCGACAGTGAGCAGCGCGGGCGCAGTAACCGGCGTGAGCGCGGGTACAGTATCTATCAGCTACACACTGGGTACCGGCTGTTACCGCACGAAAGTAGTAACAGTGAATGCACTTCCTGACTTTATCAGCGGCAGCACACAGGTGTGTGTGAGCTCAACGACAACATTGAGCAATGCAACAGGCGGTGGTGTATGGAGCAGCAGCGCTGCAGGCGTAGCATCAGTGAACACAAGCGGCGTAGTGAGCGGACTGTCATCAGGCACGGCGAACATCAGCTATACACTGGGCACCGGCTGCCGCAGGAGTGTTACGATGGTAGTGAACAGCCTTCCGGGCACGATCACCGGCGCACTGAACGTATGTGAGAACAGCACAACTACGCTGAACAACAGCGTATCAGGCGGTACATGGGAAAGCAATAACAGCGCGATAGCGACAATGACAACAGGCGGCATGGCGACAGGCGTGAGCGCAGGTACAACCCTGGTAAGCTACATACTGCCTACGGGCTGTATGCGCACAGCAACAGTGAACGTACGTCCGCTTCCTGCAGCTATTGCAGGAACCCCTGCAGTATGCGCGGGCTCTACGACAACCTTGTCAAGCGCAAGCGCGGGCGGTATCTGGAGCAGCAGCAATCCATCATCTGCAACGATCAGCAGCACGGGTGTAGTGAGCGGCATCAGCGCGGGTAATACAACAATAACGTACACCCTGCCTACAAGTTGCCGCACCACGGCATCAGTAGTAGTGAATGCACTTCCTGCCTCAATTGGAGGCGCAATGAGTGTGTGTGCAGGCAGCAGCGCAATGCTGACGAACGCGAGCGCGGGCGGCACGTGGAGCAGCAGCAACCCTGCAGTGGCTACAATGGAGAGCACAGGTCAGGTGAACGGCATCGCAGCGGGCACAGCAACGATCACGTACACCCTGGCAACAGGCTGCTACAAGACAGCAGATATAACAGTGAATCCACTTCCTGGTGTGATCACAGGCGGCAACACAGTATGTCAGGGCAGCGGCCTTGCACTGAACGCCGGCGGTCTTGGCGGTACCTGGAGCAGCAGCAATACGAGCGTAGCAACGATCAGCGGCTCGGGCGTAGTGAGCGGCGTGGCTGCAGGATCAGCGATCATGATCTACACATTGCCTACGGGCTGTTCAAGGACAACAACAATAACAGTACAGGGTACACCACAGCCTATCAGCGGCTCGTCAACAGTGTGTGTTGGTAGCAGCATGATGCTGGGTAACCCTACTTCAGGCGGTATCTGGAGCAGCGCGAGCGCTGTAGCATCAGTGAGCTTCCTGGGAGAGGTTACCGGCCATACAGCAGGTACAGCGGTGATCACGTATACACTGGCTTCAGGCTGTTCACGCATGCGTACGATCACAGTGAACCCGCTACCTGCAGTGAGCACAGGCGCAGAAAATGTGTGTGTAGGCTCATCAGTAACAGTGAACAATGCTACATCTGGTGGTATGTGGGTGAGCAACAGCGACGCCCTTGCAACCGTAGATGCGACAAGCGGAGTTGTAAATGGTATGTCGAACGGTGTAGCGCTTATCAGCTACGTACTTCCTACAGGCTGCCAGCGCGTGAAGAACGTAACAGTTAATCCGACCCCAGCGTCAATCGGCGGTGTAGTTGAAATGTGTGTTGGTGCAACAAATGTGTTGAACAACACGACACCATCAGGCGTATGGGTTAGCGGTAATACAGGTGTAGCGATCATCGGTCTTGGCGGCGGTAATGTGACAGGTCTGTCAGCAGGCACGAGCACGATCAGTTACGTACTGTCAACAGGCTGTCTGACAACAACAGTAGTAACAGTGAACGCGAATCCGTCATCGATCACCGGCCTGTCATCAGTATGTGAAGGAGGCAGCACCGTGTTGAGCAACAGCACGCTTGGCGGCAGCTGGAGCATCAGCGATGCGGCAGTAGCAACGATAGACGGAGCAGGTGTACTGAGCGGAGTTACATCAGGCAACGCGACAGTGACCTACACAGTAGGTACAGGCTGCTACGCAACGAAACTTATCGCAGTGAATGCGCTTCCTGCTGCACAGACAGTGACAGGTGGCGGCAGCTACTGCGCAGGCGGCAGCGGAGCAGTAGTGAATCTGGACGGATCAGAAGCGATGACAACATACAAGTTATACCGTTCGGGAAGTTCGATCCCAGTAGGCAGCTACAGCGGTACAGGAACGCCACTGTTCTTCGGCACTATGCTGACAGGCGGTATCTATACGGTAACAGCAACAAATGCATCAGGCTGTAGCCGCGACATGAGCGGCAGCGCAACGGTAACGATCATCCCTGTAGTAACACCTGCAGTGAGTGTTACCTCAGACAAAGGCGATACAGTATGTGCAGGTACACTGGTAACGTTCGGCGCGGTAGGCGTGAATGGCGGCAGCAGTGCAGGCTATGAGTGGAGCGTTAACGGTACAACGGTGAGCGGCACAGGTTCTTCTTATTCCTACGTGCCTGTGAACGGTGACGTGGTAACGGTGAAGATGACCAGCAGTGCTACCTGTGCAATGCCTGCAATGGCTACCGGCGCACGCAGCATCAGGGTAGAGAGCATCGAGACACCAACAGCTACGGTTACGGCAAGTCCGTCAACGAGTGTATGTGAGGGTACGACGGTAACGTTCAGTGTAAGTTCAATGAACGGCGGAAGTGCGCCTACGTATACATGGATCAAGAATGGTACGCTGGCGATGGGCATGGGCAGCACACTGAGCTATACACCATCAGACAATGATGTGATCGTATGCTGGCTGAACAGCAACTACCGTTGCCTTGCGGTGAACAATGTACCGAGCAACAACGTGGTGCTGAATGTGGACAAGGTATACGTACCTGAAGTGCAGGTAGTAGTAACACCGGGCACGACGATAACTGCGGGAACGTCAGTAACGTTCACGGCTACAGCGGTGAATGCTGGACCATCTGCTGAGTACCAGTGGCTGAAGAACGGCGCGATGATCAGCGGAGCTACGAATGCGGTATATGTAGGCAACAACTTTGCAGACGGCGACTCAGTGACGTGCGAGGTGAAGGGTAGCGGTGCCTGCGGCGAGGTAACGATCAACTCAGTACGTCTGACAGTACTGCCAACAACAGGCGTAGTGTTGACAGAGAACGGCGCGATGAATGTACAGTTGATGCCGAATCCGAACAACGGTCGCTTTGTAGTGAGCGGAGTAGTGGGCGGTGCGGCTGAAGAAGTGGTACTGGAGGTAACGAACGTAATGGGTCAGGTGTTGCACAGGAACGTAGAGCGCGTACAGGGCGGTAAGGTATCAGCAGAGTTGAATCTGGGCACCGGTCTTGCGAATGGTATGTACCTGATGAATGTAACAGCCGGTGCAGAGCGCACGTCGATCCACTTCGTGGTGAAACAATAATGAGTTTTGTATTGAGATACGAAATGGCGAACACGCTCTGTGTTCGCCATTTTTTGTGTAGATAGAGATGACAACATCTCTTATTCATTGCAATTCTGTACTTATCTTTATAAGGCAATGGCATACAGCAATAAAAAGGTGATCATGATAGCCGAGGATGATGCGGATGACCGCTATCTGTTACAGGCTGCTTTCGAAGATAACGGATTCACGGATGAATTGATATTCGTTGAGAATGGCATTGAGCTTCTTGATCATTTAAATGGTGCCGTGAACGGAGATGGTCTTGCTATGCCGGACCTGATCCTTCTTGACCTTAACATGCCAAAGAAAGATGGAAGAGAGGCGCTGAGGGAAATCAAGGAAAACGATGCGACAAAAAGAATTCCCGTAGTGATATTCAGTACCACCAATAACAAACATGAAATTGTGAGGTGTTATGACCTTGGTGTAAATTCTTACATTACCAAGCCCAATAGTTTTGAACAATTGGTTAAAGTAGTTATGATTCTCAGAAACTATTGGTTGGACGTCAATAGATATTCATGATCAATTATCCTGTTTGACTATCAAATGTATGGCTGATTATTTTATTTCTTAATTTTTGTTAATGTGCATATTGTATAAATTCAAATGCTGTTACTTTGATCTGTGTTCAGTTAAATGAGGGGTTTGGACTGTTAATCCATAAAATGTAAGTGTGCTGTCCCTGATCATCCGGCAAATAGCCTCGAATCATATTTTTGCGAGTTTTGCCTTAATTATCGCAGTTTATGCTATCTACCTCGTGGTGATCGGTACGCACTTGTATTCCTATAAGAAGAAACATCAGTCATTACCTGTTCATTACAAAGCATTCCGTTTATACAGTTCCAATCTGATCTCCAATTCTCCATCAAAAAAGGAAAAGAAGTTTTATCGGGATACCAATAAGATAACCATTTTCTTCAATTCACTTCTCGTTCTCTCGTTCCTCCTCTGCCTTTTTTTTGTTTTCCGGTAGGTTCGTTTCCGGCTTTGTTCCCGATGCCGAAGATTTGACTTATTTTCATGGTTCTATTTCTTTAATACCATGAACGAGAAGCTGCTGCAGTTTTTATGGCAACATAGCTTGTACAATACAGTGGGCCTGCGAACGATAGCCGGTGACGATCTTGTCGTTATTAACCCGGGACGCCTTAACAGCGATTCAGGCCCCGATTTCAGCGAGGCAAGGATAAAGGTTGGGACCACAACACTGATAGGCAACGTGGAGATACACGTGCGAAGTTCAGATTGGATAAAACACGGGCACGACGACGACCCGGCCTACAAAAACCTTGTGTTGCACGTGGTTTTCGAAAACGATGTAGATCATGCTCCGGTCAATACGCCTGTTCTTGTTCTCTCTCCCGCCATTACAGATTCAATAATTGCACAATACTCTGATCTGGTAAATGCGGATGTACAATTGCCATGTGCAAGCAGGCACCAGGTAGTGAAAACAATTACCAAAGAAGGATGGTTGAGCAGACTACTGGCGGAGAGATGGGAGCAAAAGCTTGGTGAATGGAATGTACTACTCAACAACTCTGCTGATGACTGGCGCAATTTATTGTACTGGAGATTGGCGGCAAACTTTGGATTCAAGACAAATGCCACACCTTTTCTATTGCTCGCTCAGTCGTTACCGATTAATATTCCCACAAGGCATAAGGACGACCTAATGCAGTTGGAGGCGCTTTTTTTCGGGCAGGCGGGTATGCTCGATGAAGATATTATCGACGACTATCCGCGTCAGTTGCAAAAAGAGTATGACTATCTGAGAAAGAAATATGCTCTTAAACCGGTAAATAAGGCACTCTGGAAGTTCATGCGCATGCGACCTGCCAATTTTCCTACCGTCAGGATAGCTCAGTTTGCTGCACTAGTACAGCGATCGGTCCATTTGTTCTCACAGATCATAGAGACTCATTCGGTTAAGGAGATCATACCATTGCTGGATGTAAAAGCGAGTGAATATTGGGATACTCATTTTCGCTTCGATTCAGTTGCTGAACACGGTTCCGCAAAGGCCTTGGGACGAACGTCAATAGAGAATATCATTATTAATACAATTGCGCCTATCCAATTTTTATACGCCTCCCGGCAGGATACTGACGTGCTGCGCGAACGGGCATTACAATTACTTGAAGAGGTGCCTGCTGAAGAAAATAAGATTATTCGGATATGGCAGGAGAATGGTTGGGATGTAGTCAATGCCGCGCAGTCGCAGGCACTGTTACAGTTGTATAACAACTATTGTTCCTCAAAAAGATGCCTTGAATGCACCATTGGTCACAACATTCTGAGACAGGCGTAGGTGTATTTACTGTTCTTCAGTAATTTTGCGCCATGCAATCAGAGATTTTAAAGGAGCTTATACCCGCCGATTTTCCCGATTCTTCACGTGTGTGGGTATATCAGTGTAGCAGGGCGTTTATTGAAAAAGAAGCTCTGGAGGTAAACGAACAACTTCATCACTTTTATGCTCATTGGCAAAGCCATGGCACTCCGGTAAAAGGGTGGGCCGGTTTGTTATTCAGGCAGTTTATTGTAGTGATGGCCGATGAAGGTGTTGAGCCTGTTAGTGGCTGTAGTACCGACAGCTCAGTTCGTGTTATCAAGAGCCTTGAGAAACAGTACGATGTCAATTTCTTTGATAGGATGATGATCACGTTTCTGGTGAAAGGTAAGTCAGAGATGTTACCGTTCAATCAGGTTCAGTATGCCATTGATAAGGGGTATATTGATGAAGATACTCCGGTTTTCAACAATGTTGTAACTGATAAGAAAAGTCTGATGGAGAATTGGCTGGTGCCGCTAAAAGAAAGCTGGTTAGGTAGTAGGGTGTCCTTTCAAAAGGTGGTATAGACTTTATCACTTGTTATCGGTGATGCGGATCTCTACACGCCTGTTTTTCTCAGCATCTTCCTCGCTTTGCTCCACGTCTATGACAGGGCGCCTGCGGCCGTAACCGACATACGTCAGTCGCCCCGGGTCTATGCCCTTTTCAACCAGGTAGTTGTAGATAGCCTTTGCCCTGTTTACTGACAGATGCGGTTCATAAGTGTCTATATCGAGCGCATCTGGTGCGTCGCGAACACAGCACACGTGACCCTCAATACTGATCTTAAGGTTGGGGTTGTTCTTTAGTACAGAATAAAGTTTCTCCAGTGCTTCCATCGACTCAGGCTTCATTACATGTCGGTCCGCAGGGAAGTAAACGTTCTTAAGTTTCACTACCGTTCCCGACTTCATATTTTTGATCTCGTCGATATTGGTTACGTTAACTCGGCGAATAGTGTCCTTCTTGTTTTTCTTTTTATCCGTCACTGACTTGCCGGTGTAGTTGTTCATCACAATATCCACACGTCGATCAATTGGATAGCCTCCGGGGTCGTTCATGCCCTTCCTGTCCACTTTGCCTTTTCCTACACACAGCGTTATGTCCTTTTCGTTGATGCCATACTTAACTAGGTAGTCTTTCACGTTCTGCGCCCTTTTCATGGAAAGTTCCATGTTGTGTTTTTCAGAACCCAGGTAGTCAGCATACCCCACAATAGTAACTCCACTGCCCGAAAGGATCTTGTCGTTATATATGAGCAGATCGATTTTTTTCTCCATCTTTTGGTTCAGCGTAGGTACGTTCAGGTCGAAGTACAGTTTGAATGTATCCGTCTCTTTCTGTGCGGAGCAGTAAGATACTGAAGCAAACAACGATATGTATAGTAGGATCTTATACATCTAAGGGAAACCAACCATAAAGTAACAAAATATTTCGATTCGGTGCTAATCGGAGGGTAGCGAAGGGTGTCCGGAACAGGAAGCGTTACTTGTAATCGGTGATTTTCAGCAAAGAGAAAAACTCGCTTTCCTCATACTCTCTGATGTGTCCGGGTGGTAGATCGCCTAGTTCGAGCCCTTCTATTGAGGTGCGCACCAGTCGCCTGCATTGGTGATGTACGGCGGCCACCATCTTTCTGATCTGGTGAAATTTTCCTTCTGTTAGGGTTATCTTCAGCCACGTGTGCGGAATAAATGCCCTTAGTTCCAATTGGTGTGGCGGTAGGGCTGGATTTTTTACTATTTCTACATCGCAGGCACGCGTAGTATATATTTTGCCTTCGTCTACCACAATGTCCAAACCCTTTTTGATCTTTTCCACAGTCTCATCGCTCACAATGTTCAGCACTCTCACCATGTAAGTGCGGGTATGTGGTGTCGGACTGTTGAACAGCAATCTGGTTACCTTCTTGTTGGTTGTCAGGATCAGCAGTCCTTCTGATAATTTGTCCAGCCGGCCAATTGCATGTGTCCCTTCGGGAAAATCAAAGTCAATGTCGCCCAGCAGATTCACTTTCTCCTGACTAACAAACTGAGAGACCATGTTGTATGGCTTGTTCAGGACAAAATAGCGATGTGTTGTTTCTGCCGACATTTTATTGGTGTGCAATGATAGCCGAATAAAAATAGAAATCCCTGTTTTTTTTACATGCTGTCTCCGGTCATATTTTTCTGACAATCTGACCAATATCATGCTGTCGTGTGTCCGGCGTCATAATCGGCGCCTGGAGGGTTGGCTACGTTTGTCTGTAAAATTTCTAATTAATGCCATTTTATCATACACTGGGAGTAATTCCCGATAAGCGCCACGTAGTAAGTCGCCAGCCAAACGGAAAATTGTATCAGGAAGAGTTAGTAGGCACGCAGGGTTTTGCCGGGCTGTCGTCGCTGGTTTATCACTTACATCCGCCCACTTGTGTGAAGCAAAAAGGCCAGCCATATTCTGTAAAGCCGGAGATAGCAATTGAGAACGGTCTGAATGCGATGAGCTTTAACGGGTTTGACATAAAACCGGAAGAAGACTACATCAAAAGTCGCAAAGTACTGTTTGTGAACGCTGCTATGCAGATAGGATTGGCGGCTCCGAAGAAGTCAACTGAATATTTTTATAAAAACGCCGATGCTGATGAAATGCTGTTCATTCACAAAGGAAGCGGCGTGGTAGATACCATGTACGGAAGCCTGCCATTCAAATATGGCGACTACATCGTTATTCCCCGCGGAACGGTCTACCAGATCAGATTCAATGATGAAGACAATAAGATACTGTTTGTCGAGTCACCCGATCCTATCTTCACGCCGCGCCGTTACCGCAACGACTTTGGTCAGTTGCTGGAGCATTCTCCATTCTGTGAGCGCGACATCAAACGACCGCAGGACCTGAGGACTCACGATGAAAAGGGCGAGTTCGATATTTTCATCAAGAAGAAGGGAATGATGTTCCCCTATACTTACATTAATCATCCGTTCGACGTGGCCGGTTGGGATGGCTACCATTACCCATACACGTTTTCCATCTTCAATTTCGAGCCTATCACCGGTCGCATTCACCTGCCACCACCAATTCACCAGACTTTTGAGAGCAGAAATTTCGTGATTTGTTCCTTCGTTCCCCGCCTTTATGATTACCACCCAGATGCTATTCCTGCGCCCTACCACCACAGCAATATAGATAGCGATGAGCTGTTGTATTATGTGGACGGCGACTTCATGAGCCGCAACAATATTAAAGCCGGACAGATCACATTGCACCCGGGCGGCATTCCGCACGGTCCGCATCCTGGCGCAATCGAACGAAGTATTGGTCAGAAAGAAACCAAAGAACTCGCGGTGATGATAGATCCGTTCCAGCCGGTGAATATCACAAAAGAAGCACTGGCCATAGAAGTAGATGGTTATTATAAATCATGGTTAACCGAATAAATTAAATCATAGAAAATGAGTACTGCAAATCTTACAGAAGTAAAAAACTTCAATTACGGTATTGAAAAGATCTTCGATAAAGCTGAAGATTTTCTGCCTATCAATGGTACTGATTACGTAGAGCTGTACGTTGGCAATGCCAAGCAATCGGCTCACTATTACAAGACTGCGTTCGGCTTTCAGTCGCTGGCTTATTGCGGATTGGAAACAGGCGTCAAAGACCGCACATCTTATGTGTTGGTGCAAGATAAGATCAGATTGGTACTTACCACGCCTATGGTGCCCGAGGGTGAAGTTGCAGAACATATCAGGAAGCACGGCGATGGTGTGAAAGTGATAGCCCTGTGGGTGGATGATGCCCGAACGGCCTACAACGAGACTACTTCACGTGGCGCAAAGTCATTCTTCGAGCCGCGAGTAGAGAAAGATGAACACGGAGAAGTTGTTCGTGCCGGTATTCACACTTATGGTGAAACGGTTCACATTTTTGTAGAGCGCAAAAACTACAAGGGTGTTTTTCTGCCAGGATTCGAGTCGTGGAACTCTGAGTACAATCCGGCGCCAACCGGTCTCAAATACATAGACCATATGGTAGGAAACGTAGAGTTGGGGTCAATGAACAAATGGGCCGATTTCTATGCGCGTACCATGGGTTTTGCGAATCTGGTCACTTTTGACGACAAGGATATTTCTACTCAGTACACAGCGCTCATGAGTAAGGTGATGAGTAACGGCAATGGCCGCATCAAGTTCCCTATCAATGAGCCTGCAGTAGGTTTGAAAAAGTCGCAGGTAGAGGAATACCTCGATTTCTATGGCGGCCCGGGTTGCCAGCACATCGCTGTTGCTACAGATGATATCGTTTTCACGATCTCTGAGATGAGAAGGCGTGGTGTTGAGTTCCTGCACGTGCCCGGCACATACTATGACACTGTTCCGAACAGGGTGGGGCAGATCGCCGAAGATCTTGAGTTGTTGAAGAGCCTTGGCATCATGGTTGATAGGGACGAAGAAGGATACCTGCTCCAGATATTCACAAAACCAGTAGAAGACAGGCCTACAATGTTCTTCGAGATCATTCAGCGCAAAGGTGCTAAGTCTTTCGGTAAGGGCAACTTCCAGGCATTGTTCGAATCAATAGAGGCAGAACAAGCACGCAGGGGAACACTTTAATCATTCTTATTCACCGCATTAAAAATATTTAAAATGGAATTGCAGGAACAAACAACCGTCCAGGTCGACCTTCTTAAGAGTTTTGAAGAAAAGATCGGTCGCGACGATGCCATTGAGCCCAAAGACAAAATGCCCGATGCTTACCGCAAACACCTTATCAGGCAGATATCACAACACGCGCATTCTGAAGTGATAGGTATGCAACCCGAGGGTAATTGGATAACACGTGCCCCGTCATTAAGAGCAAAGCAAATCCTCCTTGCCAAGATACAGGACGAGGGTGGGCATGGTCTTTACCTGTACAGTGCGGCCGAGACGCTGGGTATCTCGCGCACTGAAATGATCGAGCAACTGCATTCGGGTAAAGCTAAATACTCCAATATCTTCAACTATCCTGCGCTCAATTGGGCCGACATCGGCGCCATAGGTTGGTTGGTCGATGGTGCGGCTATCGTGAATCAGGTATCGCTGCAGCGTACATCATATGGCCCGTATAGCCGTGCCATGGTGAGGATATGTAAAGAAGAAAGCTTTCATCAGCGTCAGGGCTACGAGATCATGGCAAAGATGATGGCCGGCACAGCCGACCAGCGCGAGATGGCGCAAGACGCCATGAACCGTTGGTGGTGGCCCGCCCTCATGATGTTCGGCCCGCACGATAGCGAATCGCCTCGCTCAGGAGATGCTTTCAAGTGGAAGATCAAGCGCCAGTCAAATGACGAGTTAAGAGCCAAGTTTATCGATAAGACAGTTCAGCAGGCTGAAGTGATTGGTCTCACTATTCCCGACAAAGATCTTAAGTGGAATGAAGCACGTGGTCACTACGATCATGGTCCTATCGACTGGAACGAGTTCTATAATGTGATAAACGGCAACGGTCCTTGCAACAAACAGCGCATGGATCATCATAAGCGCGTACATGTCGAGGGTGCCTGGGTAAGAGAGGCTGCCGAAGCCTACCGTGCAAAAAAGGAAAAACAATTATTTCAATCGAAAAACTAATTCTATGTCAGCAGATACTCAATTGGAAAAATGGGAGGTATTCATCCAGTCAAAGCCGGGAGCCAATTTTGTGCATGCCGGTTGCGTTCATGCTTCAGATAAAAAAATGGCACTACAGAATGCCCGTGACACCTACACACGCCGTGGCGAGGGTACCAGCATATGGGTGGTTCCGTGCGATGCTATCGTGGCTTCAAATCCCGATGAGAACGATATGTTCTTCGATCCCGCAAACGACAAAACATATCGTATGCCAACCTTTTACGTAATGCCCGAGGGCGCAAAAGCCATCTAAAAACCGAATTGTTATGAATCAACAGGAAGCAATGTTCAAATACTGTCTCCGTTTGGGGGATAACGCACTGATACGTTCCTATCGTTTGTCAGAGTGGTGCAGCAATGCCCCTATTTTAGAGGAAGATCTGGCCCTGACAAACTTCGCTCTGGATATGATTGGCCGGGCGCAGGCTTTGTTAGGATATGCCGGCCAGATAGAGGGGAAAGGCAGAACAGATGACGATCTGGCGTACCGTCGGGGTGAAAGGAGTTTCTTCAATGTACTGCTTGCAGAGTTGCCCAATCAGGATTTCGGTTACACAATGGCACGTGAACTGTATTTGTCGACGTTCGAATATTTCTATTACAGCGTTCTTGTGGCGTCTAAAGATGCCACGCTTGCCGCTATCGCTGCCAAAACGCTCAAGGAGATAAAATACCATCTGTCACATGCTACCGATTGGGTTTTGCGCCTTGGCGATGGTACTGCCGAAAGTCACGCAAAAATGCAGGCGGCGGTAGACGATCTGTGGCCTTATGCAAGCGAGTTATTCGAGACTGACGCTGTTGATGCAGCTATGATAAGTGCTATCGGTGCTCCAGATCCGGCTTCGCTCAAGGATAATTGGACGAAACACGTTTCGGGCATCCTTAAGGAAGCTACACTCGATGTGCCTACAACTATGTACACCCACACCGGTGGTCGTAATGGTATTCATAGTGAGAACCTTGGTCACATTCTCGCAGAAATGCAGTTTTTGCCCCACGCCTATCCCGACGCAAAATGGTAATGCACGCGTACACTAAGGACGATATTTTCAGGATGTTATCGGTCATCCCCGATCCTGAGATTCCGGTCGTTAATATCTTCGAGATGGGTATGCTTCGTGATGTGGTGTTGGATGATAGCGGCTATGAGGTGATACTCACGCCCACTTATACCGGTTGTCCGGCAATGGGTATGATTGAGGCTGATATACTAGCCACGCTTGCGCACAATGGAGTAAAGGGAGCACGTGTGAAAATGGTGATGGATCCTGCCTGGACCACCGACTGGATGAGTGGCGTGGCCAAGGATAAGTTGCGGGTGTATGGTATCGCACCTCCGCTACATTCGTCCTGCAATCACGACGTATTTGGGCATAACATCATAAAATGTCCTCGTTGCCAGTCAGATGATACGGTGATGTCGAGCAGGTTCGGAGCCACCGCCTGCAAGGCATTATACAAATGCAACGACTGTAAAGAACCGTTTGAATATTTTAAATGCCATTAGATAAGACCGGAAGTTCGCTTCCGGTCTTTTTTTGCCTTGTTTCTACCTTTTTCTGACGTAGATTTGAGTCAGCCCTGTACATGACTTTTGTCATTGCCCTGCGGTTCAGCCTTGGTTATATTTGCTGAATATTCAGGTCGGAAAAGACCCTCTGAATGATTTATGAGAATGCCTGATTCATTTAATAAGTACCTCGATGAGACCGGAGCCACTTCCCGGTTCACGTATCGGTATTTTCATGAGTTGGTTCGCCCCCGTTACGAGATAAGGCAGTTTCTGCGTCAGTGTTACCTCATTGGGTATAATTCCTTGCCCCTCATTGGCATCACTGGTTTCATCATGGGTTTGGTGCTTACAATACAATTGAGGCCTTCGCTCATTTCCTACGGTGTTGAGTCTCAGTTGCCGGTTATGGTCAGTTTGGCCATTGTGCGTGAGATAGGTCCGGTTATTACTGCACTCATTTTTGCCGGTAAAATAAGTTCCAGTATTGGTGCTGAACTCGGTTCTATGAAGGTTACCGAACAGATCGATGCAATGGAGGTGTCAGGCACCAATCCGTTCAAGTACCTGGTTGTTACACGTGTGGCTGCATCCACGCTCATGTTGCCGGTCTTGGTCATGATATCTGACGCTATATCGTTATACGGTTCGTATCTCGGGGTGAATATCAGAGGGAATACAAGTCTTAGGCTGTTTTTCTTTCAGGTATTTCAGACGTTGCAGTTCGGCGATGTATTGCCGGCATTTATCAAGACGTTCTTCTTTGGTTTTGCGATCGGTATCATAGGTTGTTATAAAGGGTATAATTCCTCAAAGGGAACAGAAGGTGTAGGGCGGTCGGCCAATTCAGCTGTTGTGGTTTCTTCACTCATGGTGTTTATTATAGACCTGATTGCGGTGCAGATCACCGACATTCTTGGCCTGAACTGATATGGCAGAGACTGTGACAAATATACAAGGCCACGACCCCGGAGCGGTGATCGCTATTGATAAACTTGTGAAGAGGTTTGGAGAAAAGGTGGTGTTGAATGAATTTACAGTAGATCTGAAACGAGGCGAGAATCTTGTCGTGTTGGGTAGGTCGGGTAGTGGCAAGTCGGTGTTGATCAAATGTGTGATAGGGCTAATGAGGCCGGAAAGCGGAACGATCAATGTATTAGGCGAGGATGTTCTTTCGCTGGATCACGATGGATTGGATAACATCCGGTCGCGTGTTGGTTTTTTGTTCCAGAGTAATGCGCTCTACGACTCTATGACCGTAAAGCAGAATCTGGAATTCCCGATGCGCAGGCATTTAAAAAACATTGATTATAAAGAGTCGATGGACAGGATAATGGACGCACTGGAGAATGTTGGTCTGGCACATACACTGAACATGATGCCATCTGAGCTGTCGGGTGGCATGCAGAAGAGGATTGCATTGGCCAGAACATTGATCCTGAATCCTGAGATCATCTTGTATGACGAACCAACAACCGGACTGGACCCTATAACTGGAAAAGAAATAACATTGTTGATGAAGGAGATACAGGAAAAATACAAGACATCTTCGATCATTATTTCGCACGACATGAAATGCGTGCAGCGCGCTGCCGATAGGATCGCAGTGCTTGTGAACGGCGCGTGTTATGCAGTAGATACGTACGATAATCTAAAACGATCATCAGACCCTAACATAAACCAGTTTTTTGAGTGACATGAGTACAAATAGTCAAAATAATGTCCGCTTAGGAATATTTGTCACAGTCGGGGTGCTCATCTTGGTTGTGTCGCTTTATATTATCGGAAAAAATCAGAACTTCTTTGGCTCCGGTTATTCATTGCGGGCAAGGTTTCGCAACGTTAGCGGCCTTATGGTGGGCAATAATATCAGGTACTCCGGCATTCAGTCGGGTACAGTAAGTAAGATTGCAGTTATTGACGATACTACAATAGAAGTGACTTTGTTGGTAGATGTGAAGATGAGACCTTACATACATCAGGGTGCGTCCGCGTCAATTGGTAGCGAAGGGCTCATGGGCAACAAGGTGATTAACATTACGCCCGGCAACGCGCAATTGCCATTGCTCGCCGAGGGTGAATTGTTGCTGACTAAAAAGGTTGCATCTACGGATGAGATGCTCGAAACGCTTTCTGCCACCAACAACGATGTTCAGATCATAGCAGAGAATCTCAAGAATACCGTTGTAAAACTCAACAACAGTACGGCATTGTGGCAGGTGGTTAACGACTCTACGTTGCCGGGCAATATTCGTTTGTCAATGGATAATATTCGTCAGGCTACCGAGCAGATCAACGAGTTCTCTGCCGCCATAAACGAAATGGTCAAGGAGGCTGAGAAGGGCGAAGGCGTTGCCGGCACTTTGTTGAAAGACGAAGCAGCAGCAACCGACCTTAAAAATGCTATTCGCAATATTTTCAGGATATCGGAAGATGCCAAGGTTCTTATTGCACACACCGACAGTGCGGTGAAACAGCTCGATCACAATGTCAACAACGGTCCCGGCGCCGCCCATGCAGTGCTTAAGGATACAGGAATTGTAAAAAAACTCACTACTAGTCTCGGAAACATAGAAAAGGGTACTGCCGCGTTCAGCGAGAACATGGAGGCCCTGAAACACAACTTCCTAACAAGGGGGTATTTTAAGAAGCAGGCAAAAAAGCAAAAGAAGGCTACGAAAGGTAAGTAGCCCCTATGTGATACCCATTTATTGGCCATTTTTAAAACCGAGATTATGTACATCCAACAGATCTACACGAATTGTCTTGCCCATGCGGCATACTACATTGAGTCAGCCGGAGAGGCTGCAGTTATTGACCCGCTTCGCGACCCTGGTCCGTACCAAAAGCTCGCAGCAGAGCGTGGCGCAACTATTAAGTACGTTTTTGAGACCCACTTTCACGCCGATTTTGTTTCCGGTCACATTGATCTGGCCAACAATACCGGCGCCAACATTGTGTTCGGTCCGGATGCTAAACCCGGCTACAAATGTTACATCGCCGAAGATGGTGAGTTGCTTTCCCTGGGCGATGTGAAGATAGAAGTCGTGCATACGCCGGGTCACACCATTGAGTCTACTTGTTTTCTGCTGCACGATGCGGCCGGTAAGAAGCAGGCTATTTTTACAGGAGATACGCTTTTCGTTGGTGATGTAGGTCGCCCCGACCTCCTCAGCGGTAACCTTCCGAAAGAGGTGCTTGCTGCCATGCTGTTCGATTCCCTGCAGAACAAGATCAAGACACTGCCCGATGACGTAGTGGTGTACCCCGGTCACGGTGCTGGTTCCGCCTGTGGTAAAAATATCGGTACATCTTCCTATACAACTATCGGCGAGCAGCGCACAAGCAATTATGCATTATTCGCCGCCAATAAAGAAGAGTTCATTCTGGCTGTTACCAGCGATCAGCCTGTTATTCCTGCTTATTTCTTTAAGGATGCGGTCATTAATAAAAGTGGTGCTACAGCCTATCAGTCAGTTTTAGATCAGAGTCTAACGCCGCTTTCCCATGAGTCATTTGAACAAGCAGTTGGTGAAGGAGCCGTGGTATTGGATACCCGCGATCCTCTGGAATTTGCAGCGGGCTTCATAAAAGGAGCTATCAATATAGGTCTTAACGGAGATTTCGCTGTTTGGGTTGGGTCCATCATTGCGCCTGATGCGCATTTGCTGCTAGTGTGCGAGCCCGGCAAAGAGGTCGAGGCCATAGAGCGATTGGCTCGTATCGGTTACGAGGGTGTTCAAGGTTTCCTGGATGGAGGCATGAAATCTTGGTTCGCAGCAAATAAGAGTTATGATGTAGTGCTTACTTTCGAAGGTTCTGAATGCGAGAACCTGATGAATACAGAGCAGTACGAATTGCTTGATGTTCGCAACCGGAGGGAGGTCGCAAAGAACAGAATGGTCGGTTCTATGCATATTTCGCTTAATGTGCTTAAAGACGAATACTCGAAGCTGGGTGCGGATAAAAAATGGCTCATTTACTGTGCCGGTGGTTATCGTTCCATGGTGGCAGCCTCATTCCTGAAAAGTAAGGGTTTCCATTTCGTTGCCAGCGTTGAGGGGGGCATAAAAGAAGTGCAGCGTCTGGCACCATCGCTTGTCGAGGAATTGGTTGACGCTGAGTAATCAAAAACAAAAAATCCCTTTTTATGGAACATCTTTATGAAGTTGATCTGAACTGGGTGAAAGATCGGGCGGGAATTTTGTTCTCGCCCGACCTTAACGACGAATTGACAGTCGTTACTCCTCCCCAGTTTCCTGGTGGTATTGCCGGTCATTGGTCGCCCGAGCACCTTTTCACCGCTGCTATTAATAGTTGCCTTATGACCACCTTTCTTTCGATCGCCGAGAGGTCTGGCCTCGTTTTTTATTCGTTTTCATCCCGTGCATTTGGCAAATTGGACGACACAGGTGGCAAGTTGCTGATGAACGCAGGTAACCTTAAAACCTGTTGTCGTATTAGAAAATGACGCAGACGTTGAAAAGGCCCGTCGTGTTCTTCAGAAGTCCGAGGCTGCCTGCCTCATATCTAATTCAGTAAGATCTGAGATCGTTTTTGAGCCCGAGGTAAGGGTGAAAACATGACCAAGATCAGTTTTTTACCTACCCGACATCAGCATTTCCGGTTATGTATGAGGATAACTTTGTCGAAACTCCTCTTTTTTTCATGGAAAAAGAAATGCAAAAAAGTAACCTTACCGCTAATCTCACGCAATTGGTCGATAGGATCAGTGCAGATAATTATGATGAAATAATTAATCTGTGTCACAGTGCTGCGAGGCAGATCGAAAAGCTGGAAAACGCAGGTTTACAGCATGCTACTACTCAATACACAAACACGTGCGGAGAATTGATCAAGGAAGTAGTCACGTATATCACAGAACGGAAGGAGAGGGTGATACCTTATCTGAAGGAGTTGTCTCATAAAGCTGAAACAAATCACGATTGCAGCACTTGTTCGGGAGGCTGTAAGGTGAATCACGAATTACATCTTATCGAATTAAGAGCATCACACTCAGCAATGAGAAGCATTCTGAATCGTTTACAGGTGGTAGCTCTTCCATTATATTCCGATACTATTTTTCCTGATGCCTACCGGGTGCTACGAAACCAGATGGTATTAATAGAAAACGGCCTTACAGAGTTGTTCTACCTCGAAGAGAATTACCTGCTCCCTAAGGTTGTTGACGCTCAAAAGAGAATCAATGTTAGCCGTAAGTAATTCTGATGCGAAAAAGGCTCCTTTCACCGCACCGCCAGCCACCGATATTCTTTGTTACCACTGTGGCACCCCATGTTTAGGCGAGCGGATTGCCATTGAAGAGAAGGTGTTTTGCTGTGATGGCTGTAAACTTGTTTATGAGATCATCAACGAGAATGACCTTTGCGATTACTACAAACTCCAATCCCACCCGGGTCTGTCGCAGGTCAAGGCTATTCGTAGCGACAAGTATGCCTACCTCGAAAACGAAGAGATAGCCCGCCAGTTGGTACAGTTTACCGACGGAGATCACACTGTTGTTACTTTCTATGTTCCCGGCATTCACTGTAGTTCCTGCATGTGGTTGCTCGAACACATGAATCGTCTGAACGAGGGTATCAAAGAAAGCCGCATGAACTTCAGTACCAAGGAAGTTACCATTCGGTTCTCTTCTAAGGTCATAGCACTGCGCAAGGTGGTGGAGTTGCTCGCAACAATCGGTTACGAACCATATATCAGTCTCGATGAAGCCGGTAAAAAGAAGTCTGCTACATTCAACAAACAACGCATTTTCAAGCTTGGTGTTGCGGGTTTCTGTTTCGGCAACATCATGATGATGAGTTTCCCTGAGTACCTGTCATCTGCTACCGGGATCGAGGAAAAGTATGCGCTGTTGTTCAGGTACCTGAATCTCTTCCTTGCGATACCGGTGTTTTTTTACAGCGCGTCAGAATTTTTTGTCACTGCCTGGAAGGGGCTATTGCAGAAAACGCTTAATATCGATGCGCCAATTGCTCTGGCCATCATCATTACCTTTGCCCGCAGCATCTACGAGATCCTCTCCGGGACCGGTGCGGGCTATCTCGATAGCATGAGTGGCATTGTATTCTTTATGCTGGTTGGTAGGGTAGTGCAGGAGCGCACCTATCGTTCGCTATCTTTTGCCCGCGACTACAAGTCTTACTTCCCCATTGCGGTGAATGTGGTGACTGAAAGCGGACTGCAAAGCACCAAATTGCAGGACCTGAAAGAGAATGACGTGGTGCAGCTGCACAACGACGAGATCATTCCTGCCGATTCGGTTGTGGTGTCTGGTAAGGCGCTGATAGATTATAGCTTTGTTACCGGCGAGAGTGAACCTGTCGAGATCAAGGCCAATGCGCTTGTGTATGCCGGTGGCAAGCAAACAGGCGACCAGCTCACCATCCGCATTGTAAAACCTGTGGCAGGTAGTTACCTCACTTCGCTCTGGAACCACTATGCGTTCAGGAAAGATAAGGCCGAAGAGAATGACCGTGAAAGTATTATCCATGTGCTGAGTAAGTACTTTACAGTTATATTATTTACCCTCGCTGCGGCAACTGCGGTTTACTGGTATTTTGTTGACCCTTCAAAGATCATCAACAGCGTGTCAGCAATGCTCATAGTTGCCTGTCCTTGTGCATTGTTGTTGTCGGCTACATTCACCAACGGTAATATCCTTAGGTTATTCAGCAATAACGGCCTGTTCCTGCGCGACGCTTCAGTTATAGAGTCATTGGGAAATGCCGATCATATCGTGTTCGATAAGACAGGTACCATCACCCAGGGCGGGGCGGCGCAGTCGGTCGAGTGTACAGGGCACCAACTTTCGGCTGCCGAAAAAGATCTGTTATATACTGTCGTCAGGGCCAGTAAGCATCCTAATAGTAAGGCAATTGCCGAGTGGCTTGGTAATAGAGAAGTAGTTTCGGTGTCTGCATGGAAAGAGATTCCCGGTAAAGGGATTGAAGCCTATGCAGGGGCTGATAATATTATGGTAGGTTCAGCCGAATTCGTAGGCGTGCCACGCAATTGGTCTCAGGAAGAGAAAGCTACTGTTTATATTCGCATCAATCACGAGATTACCGCGGTACATCTCAAGTCTGTTTTGCGCGACAGTGCTGCAGCAGTCATGGATACTTTAGGCGACAGTTACGTTATGTCATTGGTGTCTGGCGATAATGACAAACAGCGTACAATCGTAGCTCCGGTCTTTCGCAAGAACAGCGACCTGTTATTTGAGCAAAAGCCGATCGATAAACTGCACTACGTAGAGTCGCTCCAGAATAAGGGTCGGTCTGTGCTCATGATCGGCGACGGATTGAATGATGCCGGCGCACTGCAGCAGAGCAATGTCGGCATCACTATATCAGACGATATCAACAACTTTACTCCTTCTTGCGATGCCATCCTCGATGCGTCAAAATTCAACCTGCTTCCGGCCGTTCTCAGGCTGGCACGTGCGTCACGCCGACTTATCGGCCTCAGTTTTGCCGTATCATTAGTTTATAACTTTATTGGGCTTTACTTCGCTATGCGTGGCATGCTCACGCCTGTCGCTGCGGCTATCTTGATGCCATGCAGCACCATAAGTATTGTTATTATTGCCACTGGATTCAGCAGTTTTGTTGCCTGGCGCTATGGCCTGCGTGTAAGCGCAGAAAAGTAGGATGCTTTGATTGCGCGCACGAAGACAGAAGATTTTTGTTTTGGTTCTATTACAGGGTAGCATGGCAACATGCTACCTTTTTTGTTAGTATACCATTGGTCATTCGATAATTGATATCCGTCGTTTGGATTATGGGATTTTCTCTTTGGAATTTGCGTTTTGGAATTTGAGATCTATTCTTTGGAATTTGTTCTTTGGATTTTGTCTTTTGGATTCTTCCCGATAGGGTATGCAAAAAGGCTCCGGTGAAAACCGGAGCCCTTGCAGAAAGATGTTCTATTGTCTTTGTTTTATCTATCGTCTCAATTTCATTTTGCTCTCAGAGCCAACCGACCATCCTTCTGTCACTACTCATCCCAGAAACAATTGTTACATCCATTGTTCAGCGAACTTCCTGAACGTACGGATCATATCGTGAATTATTTTCTCTTCGTCCTCAAAACGATTGCCGAGTGCAGTGTGTGTTGTCTGGAGGCTCTCGTCAATATAGCCGGCACTTTGTGTTTGTGCCTGTTTGCTGATCGCGTCTATGTTCACATGAATGTCATGTGACAGACGGTCGATATTGTCATTCTGGATCTTGAATTGGTTTTCAAAGTGTTCAACTTCTTTCATAACCTCTGATCCTGTATTTTTGCCTGCTATCTCTGTAAGACGGCCTTTCAGAATGCTGATTTCTGTCTTATAGAAATTGAGGCTTCTCAGCCAGTAGTTATGTTCGTTGCTTACGTGTGAAATGTTTACTTTTTTCATTGTTTTGATTTTACACAAAAGTAGAACAGGTAAATAGCCACATAGCTGACGGTAGTCATAGCATGTGGTGATTGATGTTAGTGTGCCGTTTGCTTGCGGTGTGTCGCTTTGTGATCGGGAGCATAACAGCTCCTTTCTCAAACGATGGTCACTGACAAGGAACATAATTACCGCTGACTGATGTCAAGTCTGAGGATGGATGTCAAGTGTACTTTTGGAAAAAAGTAAAAGCTATGGAACCTCGATTTGTTACCGGAGACAAGGTGCGGTTGAAATCCGGAGGGCCCGATATGACTATTCGTGGTCCGCATTACGACGTTCTTGCCAATCAGTACAGCAGCACCATGTATGACTGTATCTGGTTTGCGAAGAATAAAGATGGTCGCGAAGAGGTGCACTATTGCCCCTTCGATGCCGATGAACTTTTAAAAGTAAAGGATGCCTGATGTCAGAAAGACAAAGTGAATTTACCCCTGTCGGATCAAAGAAAGAGATCGAGTTCCTCGAAGGACCACGGTCAAGGTGGCGTGAGTTTGTATTTGTGCTCGACGTGTTCAAAGAATTTGTGCACGGCTTCAGGATGTTACACTTTATTGGCCCCTGTGTAACCGTTTTTGGATCAGCGAGGTTTGCTGAAGATCATCCTTATTATAAGAAGACACAAGAACTGGGTGCCGAGGTCGCCAAACTTGGGTTCACCGTTCTCACGGGTGGAGGTCCTGGTATAATGGAGGCGGCCAACCGTGGTGCACGTGAGGTGGGCGGTAGGTCTGTGGGTTGCAATATTGTCCTTCCCATGGAACAGAAACCTAATCCCTACCTCGATCATTGGGTGAACATCAAGTACTTTTTCGTCAGAAAGGTCTTGCTTACAAAGTACTCCTACGCATTTGTCGTTATGCCGGGTGGTTACGGCACGCTTGATGAGTTTTTCGAGGCGGTAACACTCATGCAGACGGGCAAATTAAGCCGCTTCCCTGTGGTGCTTATGGGCACTGAATTTCACCAGGGCCTTATGGCGCATGTGCATAAAATGGTGGCTGAAAAGACCATAGCGCCCGAAGATGCTGATCTCTTCCTTTTTACCGATTCGGTTGAAGATGCTGTAAGACACATCAACAAGTACGCTATAGAAGGCTTCGGATTGAAGAAGCGCGCACATGTAAAACCATGGGGCCTTTTGGGCGAGCGAGGCACAGGGCTTCGCAGGTTATTTGCTTCTCATCACGTGCGTTAGTATTCTATCTGCAGACCCATTCCATCCCTCAGCCTGGCAAGGTTCGGGTTTCTGTTTGCCATTACCTCAAACATTTCGTTTTTGCTTAGTACTCTGTTCGCGGGTTCTGTTAGCGACTTATCTTCCCTCACTTCCGTGGTGACACGTATGCGCATTCTTGCCTCTTTCATAAAGAAGTCGATCAGGTCACCGCGTTGGTCCTTTGCATAGTTGTCCGTGAGGTCTCCGGGCGATATAAGCCGTACTTCATCTGGCGGGTATACTTCCAACTTCATCAGTGCCAACTGGCCCAGTATCACACTTTGGTCCTTTGCTCTCAGGTGGGCTTTGTATTTTTCCAGTATATCAGCCGCAACTTCAAAGGTTATTTCTGTCTGCTGTGCGGCCCGTGCGGCAACAGCGGCATTAATATCTGCATCCAGGTCGCCCAGCATGTTCAGACTCACTTTCCGTGTCGGTGGTATCGCTGCTTGTGACGGTATTGGCGCCGGTGAAGGTAGTGGCGCTGTTGGCACAGGTTGTGCCGCCACAGGAGTAGTATGCACAGGTGTTGGTGCAGTTGGTGCAGCTACAGGCGTTGCAGGTTGCGATATTGTTGGCGCAGGCGGTTGTGCAGGTACTGCATTAATAGCTTGCGTTGCCTGTGTCGCAGGCGCAAAAGAGGCTGGTGGCGCGGTATTAAAATTGATGTTGCTTAAACTATCAAGGTTTTTTTTTTCACCACCCTCGCCGGGCACCATCGTTTGTGGTTTGGTGAACTGCATCAGAAAGCAGAGTCTGATGATGCATAACTCCACATGTAGCCTCCGGTTAGTGGCATTGCGGTATTCTATCTCGCACTGGTTCAGAAGGTTCAGTGCCGATACTATAAATGACGGTGGTGCCTGATTCGCTTTTTCGTAATATATAGGTTTGTGTTCGGTAGGTACGTCCAGCAACTTAGCCATGCGTGCGTCTTTGCACAGCATCAGGTTGCGGAAGTGACCCGCCAACCCGCCTATGATCACATCCCCCTCAAATCCTTTTTCCAGCGCGCTGTCCAGCATCATCAGCGATCCTGCCACGTCTTGTGCCAGCATAGCATCGGTGATCCGGAAGTAGTAATCTGCGTCCAGTAGGTTCAGGTGCTCCATGGTATTGGCATACGTCAGCATGCCATTGGTGAATGAAGCGATCCTGTCCAGCATCGAAAGCGCATCGCGCATACAGCCCTCGCTCTTCTGTGCGATAACATGCAGCGCGGCTTCGTTGGCTATCATACTCTCACGTGCCGCTATCCCTTGCAGGTGCACCACAATATCATTGGTGGTGATGCGCTTGAAGTCAAAGATCTGGCAGCGGCTCAGTATGGTTGGTAGTATCTTGTGTTTTTCAGTCGTCGCGAGGATGAATATGGCATAGGGTGGTGGCTCTTCCAGCGTCTTCAGAAAGGCATTGAAGGCCGACGCACTCAGCATATGCACCTCATCGATGATATATATCTTGTATCTGCCGTGTTGCGGAGCGAAGCGCACCTGTGCTATCAGCTCACGGATGTCATCCACCGAGTTATTCGATGCCGCATCCAGTTCAAACACGTTAAATGAAGTATTGTCTTTAAAGCTGACGCAGGTTGAGCACTGTCCGCATGCTTCCATGTCGGCAGTGGGAGATTCGCAGTTGATGGTCTTCGCCAGTATTCGGGCACAGGTCGTCTTTCCCACACCCCTCGGTCCGCAGAACAGATAGGCATGTGCCAGGTGCTGATTGCGGATAGCATTTTTAAGAGTGGTGGTAATATGTTCCTGACCCACAACCGTATCAAACGTTTGGGGACGGTACTTTCTGGCCGATACTATATATTCTGACATCCTGTTTACTCCTCAGATTTTCTGATTCACTCCTGCAAAGTTGCACTAATTGGTGTTAACGTCCAATCAAAGTTATTCACCATAAAAGCCCACTATCTCCTTTCCTTCACTGTTCGTCATGCCACGGTACATACCGGCCGAATTGAAGCAGAAGTCATAGTTGCCCTTGGCGTCCACCGCTATCAGGCCACCTTCTCCGCCCATTTTAACCAGCTTGTCCTTAATTACAAAGTCACAGGCTTGCTGCAGCGTCATCCCCTTATATTCTATCAGGCAAGATATGTCATGCGCCACCACGGCACGCAGGAAAAACTCGCCATGCCCTGTACACGATATGGCGCAGGTACGGTTGTTGGCATAAGTGCCGGCACCTATCACCGGACTGTCGCCTATGCGGCCGAAACGCTTGTTGGTCATGCCTCCGGTCGATGTGCCTGCCGCAATATTGCCATGTGCGTCACAAGCCACAGCACCTACTGTGCCAAACTTATGACCCGTATTGGGGATCGGTCCCTTCAGGTTGTCACCCTTGTGGTCCAACTGCGTATAGTCGGTATCGCGTATCTCCACCCACTGGTCGTAGCGCGACTTGTTGAACAGGTATTCATCCGTAGCGGTTTCCACACCTTGTTTCAGCGCAAATTCAGCCGCACCTTCATTCGACAGGAACACATGGCCCGAATGCAGCATCACCTCACGCGCCAGCTTGATAGGGTTCTTTATGTTGCGCACACCCGCTATCGCACCTGCCGACAGGTCCCTGCCATCCATTATGGCAGCGTCCATCTCGTTCAGTCCCTTTTTGGTGAATACCGATCCGCGTCCCGCATTGAATAGCGGATTGTCTTCCATTTCGCAAATGGCAGCTACCACCGCATCTGTCGCTGTTCCGCCTGCTTTCAGCGCATCAGCTCCTTTTTTCAGTGCTGCCTGCAGTGCTGCTGTATATTCAACCTCCAATTGTGCATTAATAATGGCGGGGGTAATGTTGCCTGCTCCGCCATGTATCACCAGTGTAAATGACATTATCTATTGAAACGTGTTTTGTGTCTGATTAATTAAAATTCGTTCGGTGTGACGCACTCGTGACCTGCTACTCCAGATACACCGCCTTGACTTTTTTGCCCGATGTTTCCACATCTATGTGGTCCTGTATCGTAGTGGCCACCGTGTGCCCCACTATGTCGGCCGCTATCGGGAACGACTTGTGGTTCCTGTCCACCAGCACGGCCACCATCACCTTTTTAAGGTTATAGGCAAGCAGGCAGTTCAGACTATACATAAGCGTCTTGCCCGAGTTGGCCACATCGTCCACCAGCACCACAGTTTTGCCGGTCAGGTTCTCCGTTCCTTCGTATGCAAAATCAAGCGGGCTCTTTTTATTAATGGTCAGTGTGATGGTCTTTATTTTCAGCGGACTGATCTCGCGCAGTATCTCCACCAGGTTATCTGCAACAACCTTGCCACTGCCGTCAATACCTATCACCACGATCTCTTTTTCGTCGCAGTTGCGTTCCCATATCTCAAACGCCATGCGGCGCAGTTTGAACGCAATTCTCTGTTTGTCGAGTAATAATATTCTTTTCTCTTTCATGGTATATCAATGTGTTCTGATTGCTACTACGGGATCGAGTTTAGAGGCTGATATAGCCGGGGTTATCCCCGCCAAAACGCCTACGAATATAGATACAAATATTCCTATCAGGAAATTGCTGAACGACATGATCACCTCAAAGTCGAATGCATAAGACACGATAACGCCTATCACCACCACCACCGCTATACCTATCAGTCCACCTATCATAGAAAGTGCCACTGCTTCCAGCAGGAACTCCAGCAAAATGGAACTGCGGCGTGCACCTATTGCTTTTTTTAGCCCTATGATCCGGGTCCGCTCCTTCACCGTCACAAACATGATGTTGGCAATGCCGAACGCGCCCACCAGCAGCGACAGTCCGCCTATGAACCACGCCACCACATCTATGGTCCCAAAGATCATGTTCAGTCGTTCCGATACCTGGCTCAGCTGGTTGATCGCGAAGTTGTCGGGCTCGCCGGGGCGCACCTTGCGGGTGCGGCGCAGCACACCCGCCACTTCATATTTTACTTCATCTATATTTTTGCCCGGTGCCGCCTTCACTGCCAGCAGGGGGTCTATGCTGTTCGACTTCAGGTCCAGCAGAGATGCCGCCGCGTAATAGGGAAACACAACCGAGTTGTCATAGTCGAATCCCGCCATGTTCTGCCCGGCCTTTTTCATCACGCCCACCACATTGAACCGCCGGCCAAGAAACGTCACCGACTTGCCCAGCGGGTCTATATTGCCCGGAAACAAGTTCATATACACAGCATATCCCAGCACCACCGAATTATTGCCCCCGTCCAGCTCCGATGTACTTAGGTACCTACCCAGCTGAATGTCTATATTCTGTACTTTATCGAAGAACGTCATTACCGCATAGCCGGCAATGCTGCTCAGTTCCATGTCACGGTATTTTACCGTCAGGCGGCGCGTGGTCAGGCAAAGTGTTGCGGTAGCAGCATCCGGCACTTGCGACTCTATCGCCCGCACATCGCGCGGGGTCATGCCCGGCCGGCGCCAGTATTCCCACCATTTGTATTCTCCGCCATCGTCCATCCATGGCCACCGGCCTATGTACAGCACATCGCTGCCCAACGTGGCCATATCTTTCTGAATGGAATTTTTGAGGCTGTCCAGAACCGTAAGCACCGAAATGATGCAGAAGATACCTATGGTGATACCCAGTAACGACAAAAATGTGCGCAGTTTATTGGCCTTCAGCTCCAGGAATGCCTGAACAATACTGGTAGCCGTTATCTGCCTGAAGTTTGTCATTGCCTACAAATTTAGTCGTCTTAATGTTGTTGGTAAAGAATATTTTTGCCGCCGATCAACCTACAAAGCTTGTCTGCATTTATTAATTCGTTTCTTAATAAGAATAAAGCACTTAGGGTGCCCGAGTTCAGGAGTTACCTCCTCATGCGCCTCGCCCTCATCGGTGCGCTCAATATGCAGTCGGCTATCATTGCTTACTACGTCTACAAGCTCACCCACGACAAGCTGGCACTGGGCATGATAGGCCTGTGGGAGGTTATACCGGCCATTGGCTTCTCACTGTTCTCCGGCCATTTTGTCGACCTCCGCGAAAAACGTACCATGTTGCTCGGCTGTTTCGCTGCATACCTCGTTTTGTCTGCACTTTTTGTCACGCTGGCATTGCCGCAGTTGGTCAGCTTGTTGGGGGTACGCTCCATTTTGTGGTTGCTTTATGCCGGCGTTTTTGTTGGTGGCGCGTTACGGGCATTTGCCAGCCCGTCCACCTTTGCCCTCATGGGGCTCATCCTGCCCAAAGATCTCTATGCCACTGCCACTACCTGGAGTAGTGCTTCATGGCAGGCCGGGGCAGTACTGGGGCCATTGGCTGGTGGTTTCATGCTCGCATGGAGCGGTTTCACAGTCAGCCTCATTTGGGTGGCAGTTATTCAGGTGCTGGGTGTCATGGCCACTTTTCGCATACCCCGCCAGCCCATTATGAACAAGGCCAAAGAACCCGTACTCAAAAGTCTGGGCGAAGGTCTCCGGTTCGTCTTCAGCACACAGGTAGTGCTGGCAGCCCTCTCGCTCGATATGTTTGCGGTCCTTTTCGGTGGTGCCGTCGCGCTGCTTCCCGTTTATGCCGAAGATATCCTGAAGGTAGGGGAGTTGGGCTATGGCTGGCTGCGTGCTGCGCCTGGCATAGGTTCGGTGATATGTTTGATCCTGGTGTCATTTTTTCCATTGCGGCGCAATGCCGGTGGCAAACTCATGTGGAGCCTCGTAGGTTTCGGTGCCACCACCATAGTTTTTGGCATCTGCGGTTACTTTGGCAACGAAGGGCTTTTTTCGATCGGTGGTTTTGCGGTATCCGCCGGTTTTCTGGTAGCCTTCACCATGTTGTTGGCGGGTGGCATGTTCGATGCCGTCAGTGTAGTCATCCGCGGCACCATTCTTCACCTGCATACCCCCGATGAAATGCGTGGCCGCGTTGCAGCCGTCAATACCATGTTCATCAGTTCTTCCAACGAACTCGGTGCCATGGAAAGCGGCGTTACCGCCCGCCTCATGGGCACCGTGCCCGCAGTTGTGTTCGGCGGCATCATGACACTCCTGGTAGTTGCCGTCACCTGGTTTGCAGCGCCCTCCATCCGCACCTTGAAGTTATATAAGGATGAGTAGGGGGCTCTTGAAGGCTACTACGCTACTGTCATGTATAAATCCAATACGTGATGTTAGTCTACCCCATCTGGTCGACGTCTCGATTCATCCCCATTCACTTAACCATCCCAAAATCAGTGAAAGCCCCGTCGGGGCCACCGCTTTGTAGCACCTCACAAAAAATGAAACGAGCCCCGTAGGGGGCTCCCCCTTTGTAAACCGGACAATTGTTTTTGGCGCGAGGTGTTTTATTACATTGTCTACATTCATGCATGTTATTTGTACTTGCGCCACCTGTCTCAATCCACAATCCGTGCCACCAGTGTAATCTTAATTGATCCGTGATTAAGACAAACAAAGCTTGGCCACTCCCTGGATTGGCGTAGACCCTGGATTGGCGTAGACTCTGTCTACGTCATCGAGGTTTCCAGTCTCCGGACAGGCGCATTCTTACGACACCTCGACGTTCTTACCATCTTCAAATCTTATCAATCTTAGCTTGCTTACCGCAGGCAGGTTCAGCCAACTCACAAGGTCTAGCATCCTATAATCTTTAAATCCTAAAAATCTTAGTTCAGACAAATACAACCCTCACTCGCAAATCACCACAACCAATCAATCTATCACACTACATTTACCGTCATACCATATCATGATCTCACACTATCATAAAACATGCTTTTGCAACATTCGTTTCTTGGGGGTAACTTTAATACACGCAAGATGGCCATTGCCATTTCAGGACCAATTTGCTGAACATAGTAGTGAAAATTCAATTCAATGCTGCGCAGTTATTGAGCAGCAAGCCTGCCTGCCGGCTAGGCAGGTGGGAAGTAAATGGGAAGCAAGTGAGAAGTTTTTGCGCAGTTTTTGGGAAGCAGATGCGCAGTTTTATTCGGCAATATTTTAATAAGTAATTGAAAATCAATAGTTTGTGGAAATCCTCTTCCTCCACAAAAAAATCGCGCCAAAGTGCGCACTTCTTTGCGGTATTTCCCACCATATGCGGTCAAAGGCACTTGGTTCCGGTAAAGTCATAACTGCTTTTACTTCCGGTATCGAACAGGCTGGGGTGGTGTCTGTTGCCCCTGTGTTATCTACCCATGAAAAGGTGTGGCAGACGGGTACATTTACACGCCATTTATATTATCTTTACGGAAATTTTGACTGCAAAACTGTTCACATGAAGAAATTGCTATTGGTTGGTGCTGCTGCGCTGGTTGTCTTTTCGGGTTGTTACAAGAAAGAAGTAGCCCCCGAGTCTAGTGCAAAGACCCTCACTACTACCAAGTGGGTCATTGACAAGCACGTGCCCATTAAAGCGGGTGGCGAATGTGCCATAGCATCAGAGATAGTATTGAATGCCGATAGCACGGGCTACTATGTGTACCCCACCAAGTGCGCGTCTGACGATGTCGATACACTCCGTTTCAACTGGCGTCTGTCGGCCGAGGAAGCAAACATGTATTATTCAAACGTAGGTGGAGACCCCAATTTCAGGGTCGTAGTCGGTATATCAGACTACCGTTATGATGCGCTCGAACTCCGTTGTCAGACCAAGTACAAGAACCGCTACCTTGATGGCATCTTTGTGGCAAACGGAACACGATAATCGATCGGCACACAGCGATAATTAAGTGTTGAGAAAGGTTTTACAGACTCATTAAATACCATATATTTGACCAAATGTTCAATATGAAACTTACTTTACCTGTTCTTTTGTTCTCTTCGGTGCTTTTCACTGCCTCGGCTGATGCGCAGGTGAAGCACATCAAAACGATCTGTGGCACGGGTACCGGTGCGTTCAGCGGCGATGGTGCTGCTGCAACCGGTGCAGAGTTGCATGGTCCTTACTGTGTTTCGGTAGATGCTACAGGCAGCGTTTATATTCTTGACAAGAACAACTTCAGGATCAGGAAGATATTTTCCTCAGGTATCATCGTTACTATAGCCGGTACAGGCGGCCTGGGCAGTACCGGCGACGGTTCGCTCGGTACATCGGCCGAACTGAGGCCTTATGGCATGGCGGTTGATAAGAACCGGAACGTGTATGTGGCTGACGCTGCCTTTCACAAGATCCGCAAGATCAATGCGGCAGGTATCATCTCTACCTACGCAGGTACTGGCGTCATCGGTTCCACCGGCGATGGTGGTGCTGCTATTTCAGCAACATTCAACGGTCCTTACGGATTGGCTACTGATGAGTCCGGCAACCTTTACGTAGCGGATGGTCTGGCAAACGTAGTGCGCAAGATCAGCGCTGCAGGCGTTATCACTCGTCTGGCCGGCAACGACACCGCGGGCTTTGCCGGTGACGACGGACCCGCTTACATGGCGCGTCTCGATTCTCCTTATGCCGTTGCTGCCGACCGAAAAGGCAATGTTTACATCTCTGATATGATGAACAACCGTATTCGCCGTGTAGATGCATCAGGCATCATTACTACATATGCGGGTACCGGTGTGAAAGGTTACTCAGGCGATGGCGGTCCTGCGCCATTGGCCGAACTCGATCGTCCTGCAGGTTTGGCGACAGACACACTTGGCAATCTCTACATTGCCGATGCTGATAACGATGTTATCCGCATGGTCGATACTGCAGGTGTCATCACTACGGTGGTAGGTAACGGTACTCCCGGTTTCGGTGGCGATCTCGGTCCTGTGAATGGTTGTAACCTCCATACGCCATTTGGTGTAGCGGTGGACAAGTATGGCGAGATATACATTGCAGATGCCAACAACCAGCGCATCCGCAAGACGTACACTACCGTGGGCGTGAACGATGTTCCTCAGAGCTCTACTGTAGATCTGTTCCCCAATCCGGTGAAAGATAAGTTCTCAGTCGCTGGCCTCGACGCTGCCGATGTCGTCAGTGTATTTGACGTCACTGGCAAGCCGGTGACCACTGCCACACAAGTGCGCAAAGGAAGCGAAATGGAGGTGAACCTCTCGGGATGTGCATCAGGCATCTACTTGTTGAGGGTTACAGACGCGTCGGGAAACAGCAAAGCCGCAACAAGGCTTGTAAAGGAGTAAACAGCTCCGTAAGGTTTAACACGAAATTCATTCAGCTGCAAAGCTTTGCGTACACCCCGATGAGGGGTGTACGTTTTGTATAAAACAGGTGGAAGCCGAAGGGCCGCTCACCTACATTCAAATTAGATACAAGATTTAGTTATGGAAATAAGTAAGAATTTTCAGCATAAAGAGGCAGAGAAAAAGTGGTACGGACATTGGAACGGATCGGGCTATTTCAAAAGCACACCCGATGATCGTCCCGCATATACAATAGTGATTCCGCCACCCAATGTAACAGGGGTGTTGCACATGGGCCATGCCCTAAATAATAGCGTTCAGGATATACTCATTCGCCGTGCTAAAATGACCGGCTACAATACTTGCTGGGTACCGGGCACAGACCACGCCTCTATTGCTACAGAAGCAAAGGTAGTAGCCATGCTGCGCGAGCGTGGTATTGATAAAAAGACGCTTTCACGCGAGGAGTTTCTGAAATATGCATGGGAGTGGAAAGAGAAGTATGGCGGTATCATTCTGAACCAGTTGGAGAAGCTGGGTTGCTCCCTCGATTGGGACCGCACGTCATTCACTATGAATGATGATTACTACGCCGCGGTGATGCGTGTGTTCGTTGACCTTTACGAAAAAGGTATGATCTATCGTGGGGTGAAGATGATCAACTGGGACCCCAAGGCCAAGACTGCTCTGAGTGATGAGGAGGTGATCCACAAACAGACCAACTCCAAATTATACTACGTTCGTTACAAGATCGATGGCGAGGCCGATGAATACATTACCATAGCAACGGTGCGCCCCGAGACAATACTCGGAGATACTGCTGTGTGTGTACATCCCGAAGATGAGCGTTATGCGCATCTGAAAGGCAAGTTCTGCTTCGTACCATTGCTGAACCGCCGTATCCCCATCATTTTCGACGATTATATCGACCGCGAGTTCGGTACAGGTGCGCTGAAGGTGACACCTGCTCATGATATAAATGACTACAACCTGGGTCTGAAACATGGTTTGCAGGTGGTTGATACGTTGAACGAAGACGGCACAATGAGCGAAGCCGCGCAGCTATATGTCGGACTCGACCGTTTTGTAGTACGCAAACAGATCGTAGAAGACCTGCGCACTGCCGGCAATCTGGTAAAAGAAGAAGATTACAGCAATCAGGTAGGCTTTAGCGAGCGTACCGATGCTGTTATAGAACCACGCCTCAGTATGCAGTGGTGGTGCAACATGGCTGAATTGTCTAAGCCTGCACTGTCCGCTGTTATGGACGATGAAATCGAATTCCACCCGGCCAAGTTCAAGAACACCTACCGCCATTGGATGGCCAATATCAAAGATTGGTGCATCAGCCGACAGTTGTCATGGGGGCAGCGCATACCGGCCTGGTACGATACCGAGGGTGGTATGTATGTAGGGCTCAATGCAGACGAGGCACATGCTAAGTATGCACAGCAGAAACCTGAACTGGCTGCCAAACAGCCTCAGCTCAGGCAGGATGATGATGTGCTCGATACATGGTTCAGTAGCTGGTTGTGGCCTATGCAGGTATTCCACTGGAACGAAGACCCCTCCAACAAAGACCTCGCATATTATTACCCTACCAGCACATTGGTTACCGCGCCTGAGATCATCTTCTTCTGGGTAGCGCGTATGGCAATGGCAGGTTATGAGTTCCTCGGTAAGAAACCGTTCGACAAGGTGTACTTCACCGGTATAGTTCGCGACAAGCAGGGGCGTAAGATGAGTAAGTCGCTCGGCAATTCGCCCGATCTGCTGGAACTTATAGATATTCATGGTGCCGATGCGGTTCGGTTCAGCGTTATGATCTCTTCACCCGCCGGTAACGACCTGTTGTTTGATGAGTCTCAGCTGGAGCAGGGTAGCTTCTTCTGCAACAAGATGTGGAACGCCATGAAGCTGGTGAAGATGTGGGAAGGCCGTTGCGCCGATGGTGTCGATGACACCAATGTTCAGTTTGCGCTGAATTGGATGGAGGCACGCCTCGCCGAGGTGTCGAATGAGCTTACAGATCTGATGAAGGACTTCCGGCTGAGTGAAGGTCTGAAGACAATATATTCACTGATATGGAACGACTTCTGTTCGTGGTACCTCGAATGGGTGAAGCCTGGAATGGAGCAACCGATATCGCGCAAGGTGTACGAGCAGACCATCAGCATTTACGAGCGTCTGCTGCAGTTGCTGCACCCATACATGCCGTTTATCACTGAAGAGATCTACCATCTGTTGCGCGATCGTGCTGCCGGCGACGACCTTATTGTGAAGCAGTTGCCGGCTGTTCTGACGCCCGACGCTTCAGTACTGAAAGGCGGAACCATGTTACAGGAGCTCATAACAGCCATCCGCGATACACGCAACAAGAACAAACTGAAGCCAAAGGATACCATCAAACTATGGATCCAGACAGCCGATGAAGCATACTACACTACGGTGAACGACATACTCGGTCGCCAGGTAAATGCGGAACAAGTAGCATTCACTAAGGAAGCGGTTCAGGGTGGTATCTCCATAGTGGTGCAGACAGATAAGCTGTATATAGAAGCGGCTGCTGCCACTATCGATACATCGGCACAAAAGGCCGAGATGGAGAAAGAGATCGCCTACCTCGAAGGCTTCCTTGTGTCACTGGATAAGAAGCTCGGCAATGAGCGCTTTATGGCCAATGCCAAGCACGAAGTGATAGAAAACGAGCGCAAGAAGCAGAACGACGCCTTGGCTAAGATCAAGACACTGAAAGAGAGTATCGCGCTCCTCGGCTAAGTCGGTGCAACATACCTAAACATAAGAGCGACCTCAATTGAGGTCGCGCTTATGTGTCTAAAGACGCAGCAATATTAGTTGCCCAATACCGGCAACTCTATGTTAGATGGGTACTTGTTGTTGGTGTAAATGCGGATGAGTGAAGACACAAAGTCCTCTTCGCCGCAGGTATAGATGTTGACAAACTGCTGTGGGTTACGGTCGGCCAGCGGGAACCACGTACTTTGTATCTGTATCATCAGTTTGTGCCCCTTCCTGAACACATGCGCCACATCCGGTAGCTGGTAAGAGACCTCGGTAACACGGCCCGGTTTGAACGCCTCAGGAATGGAGAAGTTGTTGCGGTAGCGCCCACGCATGATCTCCCCACGTACCAGCATCTGGTAGCCACCCATAGGGTAGGTCTTTCCGTTGCCCGGGCCATTTGCCGAGTCGGTATAGGCAAAGTCGTCCGGGAAGACGTCTATCAACTTCACCACAAAGTCGGCATCAGTGGTGGAGATCGATGTGAACAGGTTGGCGATAACGGGACCGGTAACCGTCAGGTCGTTCTGCAAAGTCTTAGAGGTGAACGTAAGCACATCGGGGCGGCGCGAGGCAAAGCGCTGGTCGTCGGTCATATACTCGGCTGTGCGGCCTGCATGCACGTCTTCGGTATATGGTACAGGCTTAGAAGGGTCACTGGTATATTCCTGGTATCCCGTCGCATTAGCAGGTTCGGTAGCAGATAATGAACCATTTGCCTGCAGGTAGATCTTCTTATTGTGCACCTCTGCCGGTGGCCATTTGTCGAAGGTGCGCCAGGTGTTGCTGCCGGTAAGGAAGATACTGGCCTCGGGTAGCTTGCTCAGGTCGCCTATGCCGCGAAGGTGGTGCTCGAAGTACGGGATCTCTATGTTCTCCTGATACCAGTGTGACGTTTTGCTTCCGAAGCGCACATTGCCAAGGAACTCGCCCGTGCCACGACTCCATCCCCCATGGCTCCACGGACCCATCACCAGCTTGTTGTTGTTACGGGTCTTTTGCTCTATTGCTTTGTACAGCTCCCATGCACCAAAGCAATCTTCTGCGTCAAACAGACCGCCTACAACAAGCGTTGCGGTGTTTGCCGGTATATGTTGCACATGGTTACGCACATTGCGCACTTGCCACCATTCGTCGTAGTTCGGGTGTGCGTAGAGTTCCTTCCAGAAGGTGATGCTGTCACCCATCATCTTGGCAAGGTTGCGCAGCGGCCCTGCTTCGAGGTAGAACTTGTAGTTGTCGCGCACCTTGGTCTGGTACCCGCCCGCGAACGAAGTCGTTGGCTTGGGGCGTGGTTTGCCGAAGCTGCTGTAGAACCCGAACGCGTCCAGTTCCATGAACGCGCCATTATGGTGGAAGTCGTCACCGAGGAACCATTCGGTTACAGGAGCTTGCGGGCTTGATGCTTTCAGTGCCGGGTGGCCGCAGAGAGCGCCCATTGTAGCATAAAAGCCGGGGTACGAGATGCCAAAGATACCGGCGCGGCCATTATTGTTGGGCACGTTCTTTACCAGCCAGTCAATAAGGTCGTAAGTGTCAGACGCTTCATCAATGGTTGTGCCCTTTTTGTCGATGTTGAAAGGACGCACATCCATGAACTCGCCCTCGCTCATCATGCGGCCACGCACATCCTGGTATACCATTATGTATTCCTTCTTGTAGTAGGCCATATGGTATGACTTCCACACCTGCCGGAACTTATCTTCGCCATAAGGGGCAATAGAGTAGGGGGTGCGGGTAATGAGTATCGGGTGCTGTGTTTTGGTTGATTTAGGCGCATAAATTGCAGTGTACAGACGTACGCCGTCACGCATTGGGATGTAAAGCTCCTTCTTGGTGTAGTTCTGTGCCAGCCAGGTCGAGTCTTCTTTTTGACGGTCGTTGACAGGTTCTTTTGCCTTGGCCGCAACCGGCAGCCAAAAAGCCAGCAGTAATATGATTTGCTTCATAAAACGGTATTGAAAGGCGTAAATGTAGCGCATATAGGCGGGAAAGCAGAATGGGGGACATATGGATGACGGCGGTCGGTGGGCAAGTCAAACAAATTACTTAGGTTTGCACCTTCATTTTTAAGAACATGCAACAATCTACACTGGAATTAATGCAGCAGATGGGCCACGAACAAGTGGTGTTCTGCCAGGATCCGAATACGGGCCTTAATGCCATCATCGCGGTGCACAATACTACATTGGGTCCGTCTTTGGGTGGAACACGTTTGTGGAACTACAACAGCCATGAAGAAGCGCTGATAGATGCCTTGCGCCTTAGCCGCGGTATGACTTACAAGTCTGCGATCAGCGGTCTGAACCTGGGTGGTGGTAAGGCAGTGCTGATAGGCGATGCGAGTAAATTGAAGTCTGAAGCCTTCTGGCGTAGGTATGGCAAGTTCGTGAACAGCCTGAATGGTAAATATATCACCGCAGAAGATGTGAATACATCAAAAGGCGACATGGAATATATAGGTATGGAGACGAAGTTCGTTACCGGCAAACCTGAGTACATGGGTGGCAGCGGCGATCCTTCTCCTGTTACAGCATACGGTGTATACATGGGTATGAAGGCCGCAGCAAAAAAAGCATTCGGTTCAGACGTGCTCACAGGCAAGCGCATCCTGGTTCAGGGCGCGGGCAATGTGGGTCAGTACCTGATGGCGCATCTGGTGGAAGAAGGTGCAAAAGTGTCTACATGCGATATTAACGAGGCTAAGTTGAAGCAGGTAGTTGCCAAGCATCCAACAATAGAAGTGGTAGACGGCAACACTATTTTCGATAAAGAGTGGGATATATATGCTCCTTGTGCGTTGGGTGCTACTGTAAACACTGAGAGCATCAACAAGATGAAGTGTCCTGTGATCGCCGGTGGTGCCAACAACCAGCTTGCTGACGAGAACGTACACGGCCCTATGCTGGTTGAAAAAGGTATCATCTACGTACCTGACTTCCTCATTAATGCCGGCGGTATCATCAATATCAGCATCGAGATAGATGGCTACAACAAAGATCGTGCGTACAATACAGTTGCTAAGATCTACGACCGTACACTGACAATATTTGACATGGCTGAGAAAGCCGGCATCCACACACAGCTCGCTGCAATGCAGATGGCTGAGAAGCGGATGAATGAGATCGCTAAACTGAGGGTAGGTATTTAACAAATACCTGCCCGCTGATGGCGGACATAAATAAAGAAGGCACTGTGAAACAGTGCCTTCTTTATTTTGCTCAGTGCGAGAAAATTATTTCTTGCTGCTGATCTTTGTAGCGAACTCTTTACCTGCCTTGAACTTAGGTACTTTGCGCGCTTTGATTTTGATAACTGCACCAGTCTGAGGGTTGCGGCCGTTGCGGGCAGAACGCTCAGATACTGAGAAAGTACCGAAACCTACCAGTGTAACACGGTCACCTTTTTTCAGCGCACCTACCACTGCATTTGTAAATGAGTCAAGAGCGTCGTTTGCCTGTACCTTAGTGAGGCCAGCGTCTTTTGCAATCTTGTCAATCAATTCAGCCTTGTTCATAACTGTTTTGTTTTTTGTTGTGAAATGATAATTTTTGAGGATAGAACAAATATACAGACGAATATGTCATCACCAAATATTCTGAATTATTTTTTTGGTGTAAAACCCTTGCCTGAAGCAGGTTTCCCACATTTATCCAACAATTTTTAAGTGAAATTTGGATTTAACAAAATAATGCTGTAAGCGGCTATGGGTGCGGTTTTGCGACGATTATCCGGTCTTTAAGGCTTTTTTACACCGTGTATCACTGCTTTTAAAGCACCTCCATGACCGACCTGAATGCCACGAAACCCGCGCCGAATCTATCAAAAGCTTTGTTGCGCATTGCCTGTGCGTGGTTGTCAATGTAGTCGTTATACTCTTTAATGCTGTTGCATGAGTACTGTGCCGAGTAGGTTATGCCCTCGGCTTCGTCCTGTTCCAAAAGGCGGCAAAGACGGTATTCAGTGAAAAGACCGGTACTCTTCAGGTCGGGCATATGTTCTTCCAGCATCCACTTTACCCATGCATCGGCGATCGTTGCCTCTACTTTTACTGTTACGTTATAGATGATCATTGTTCTGCTTTTTACAAAATTACTTTACTACTGTTATTGTTGGTTGGCTGACATTGCCTGGGCTGCGGTGAATCCGCTGCTCCATGCATGCTGGAAGTTATAACCTCCTGTTATGCCATCAACCGCCATAATCTCACCGGCAAAGTACAGTCCCGGTATTTTTCTGCTTTCCATTGTATGTGGGTCTATGTCGGCTATCGATACTCCACCGCAAGTGACAAACTCTTCTTTGAAAGTTGTCTTGCCCGCTACAGAATACTGATCTCGCAAAAGTGCTTCAGTGAGTTTGTTCTGTATACCCGCCGGAAGGTCTCCCCAACGCGTTTGGTCAGTGACACCTGCACGAGTAGCGATGAACTCCCATAACCTTTTAGGAAGTGCAAAAGGATTCTTTTGCATCACAAAGTTCTTTCCCTGATCGCGCCGCAGATAATTGATCTGTTCTTTGAGGTCATTGTCATCAGTGCCCGGCAGCCAGTTGATAAGTGCTGTGAAATTATAGTTGCGGTCGGCGAGTTCGCGTGCGGCAAATGCCGATGTCTTCAGTATTGCAGGGCCACTCATGCCCCAATGTGTAATAAGTAACGGTCCCGACTGGCTGATCTTTGTGCCTGCGATCTTTACAGTAGCTTCGGGTACACTTACACCCATTAGTTCCGTAATTGGGTTGCCCGGCATGTTGAATGTGAACAGCGATGGGACAGGCGTCTCTATCTTGTGGCCGAGTGTTGCCAGCCAGTTATACTGTTCCGCCTTGGGGAATCCGCCTGTTGCAATCAGTACTTTGTCTGCTGAAAACACCGAAGTGTCAGAAAACGAGATTATGAACTTATTGTTGTTTTCGGCTGAGGGTGGAGTTATTGATACAACAGATTTATGGTAGTAAACCTGTACTTTCTGCTTCATCATTTCCTGCCATATACAGTCTATGATCGTTTGTGAGTCGTCAGTAATCGGGAACATTCTTCCATCTTCTTCAGTTTTTAGTTTCACGCCACGTTGTTCAAACCAGTCTATGGTCTGTTGCGGTCCAAAACAATAAAGCGATTTGCGAAGCAACTGTTTGCCTCGCGGATAGCGTTCCAGCAATTCGGGGATATCAAAACAATGATGGGTGACATTACACCTGCCTCCGCCGGATACTTTTACTTTCTGAAGTACTTTACCTGTCTTTTCGAATATTGCAACTTCTATTCCGTTGCTGAACGGAATATTGGCTGCGGCAAAGCAACCGGCTGCACCTGCACCAATGATGGCGATCTTCATCGGTGTAAACATACGGCGAATGAGCGGAAAATACCCGGTTCTTTATTCGGCGTGAAAAGTCGGGCTATTTTGTCTATTTTGCTTTCAAAATTCTCCCAAAATATGTTGCAGAAGTCAACACTTGCATTTCTAGATCAACTGGCCCGCAACAACAACAAGCCATGGTTTGAGAAAAACAAAGACGCATATACTAAAGCTAAAGATGATTTTGAACAATTTGTGACCACAGTGCTCGCCGGATTGAGCTCGCTTGATCCAGCTTTCAAGCAACTCACCGCCAAGGATTGTGTGATGCGTATATACCGTGATGTTCGTTTTTCAAAAGACAAGTCGCCCTATAAGCTGAATTTCGGAGCCGGCTTCAGCAGCGGGGGAAAGAAATTCCCTGGTGCGGGTTACTATTTACACGTTGAGCCTGGCAAGTGTTTTGCCGGCGGCGGCATCTGGCAGCCCGAGGGGCCTATGCTCAAAGCTATTCGTCAGGAGATCGATTATGGCTTTGATGAGTTTAAAAAGATCGTTGAGGCAAGAGAATTCAAAAAGAAATTCGCGCAGATAGATGGCGACAAATTAGTGAAGGTGCCAATGGGATACGGTGAGGATAATCCTGCGATTGAATACCTCAGGTTGAAATCGTTTACAGTTAGCGGAAACCTCACGGATGCCGAAATGACGAGGAAGACCGCTGCTACGTCGGTATGCGAAATGTTTGCCGCTATGAAGCCATTTGTTGATTTCCTAAACAGGGCGGTAGGGTAGCCGTGCACCCAGCAGGTAATATATCTAACAGATGCGGGCAGCGAAGTTACAAAAGCCGGATATATGGAAAGTGAGTGAACGCGTTTTGCGCATGCTGCTTGTGATTGGTGTGTTTTTTTGTTTACTCCAGATATGGCTGCCCACCTATTTTGTAAACGGAGATGGTCCTTGCCACATAGCCAACGCCCGAGTCATGCATAATTGGTGGACGGGTACATCGGTAGAATTTTATAAGAAGTTTTATTACTTCAATTTACACCCGCACCCCAATTGGCTGTCGCACCTTATTCTGGCTGGGCTAATGTTTGCGGTGAATGGATTGATAGCTGAAAAGCTGTTGCTTACCGGCTATGTGTTGCTGATGGTTACCGGCATGTACCGTTTGCTCCGGCAGGTGGCCGGTCGGTCCACGTATTGGCCATTAGTTTTATTCCTGTTTATTTTCCACAACCTCGTAGCACAGGGGTTCTACAATTTCTCATACAGTATCGCGTTCTTCTGCCTCTTAGTGGCAGAGTGGATAAAGTATCTCGCCGACAAGGACCGAAAGCGTCTTGGCTCATTTTTTATCTTGTTGCTGCTCAATTATTTCTCGCATCCCGTGGCTTTTATACTCGGGGGTGTTACTTGTGGTGCGCTTGCCATTTCGCATGCTGTGGCTGAAAAGGGTAGTGCTGCCGGGCGAACGGTGATGCGCATATTGGTGGTGCTGGGGTTGTGTAACATTCCTCTTTTGTTGTTGTTTGCCGGTTTTGCCAACAGGCAGCACAGTGGTCATGGCCCGCATCTGCAGTTTGTCCCCGAAAGGTTTCTGGAACTGGTACGGTTTGAGTATCTGGTGAATTATGACCATCGCGAGGTATTAGTCGCTGCAATGTCCGGTATCGTTTTTTGTTCGGTATTTCTGGTGGCATTGCTGGGGCGTGTACGTGCCGGAAAGTCGGTTCGCAGGTTTGATGGATTCCTGCTGGCATTCCTTTTCACCATCTCGCTGTTTCCGGTTGTTTCCAACCTGATGTTGGGTGGCGGGGCGCTTGTGGCAAGACTTGGATTATTTGCTATGCTCTTTATGGCATTATGTGCCGCATATATGCCTGTACGCGACAAAGTGCTGAATATTGCCGCTCTTCTACTTTTTTCATACAGCTGTGTGCTGGCTTTGGTGCGGTTGGGTATAAACCTCGAAGGATCTGATGCTATTGCCGACCATCTGACGGTAGGTAGGTACATAAAACCGGGTTCTGTTGTGCTGCCGCTTCATTTTGCGACCTATGGGAAGAAGGCTGTAGGCGAAATGATCACTGACAAGAACAACACGTTTGCTCATGAAGGCCAGTATCTTGCATTGGCAAAGCCGGTGATAGTGCTGGATAACTATGAGGCTAATACCAATTATTTCCCCTTGAAGTGGCACGAAGGGGTTAATCCGCACAAGTACCTGAGCCGCAAGCGGGGCATAGAAGGGGTGCCGCCAAGTGCGGCCATAAATGAATACCGCGTAAAAAACGGGGTTGCCATCGATTATGTCCTAACCCTATGTTTCGATTCTTCCATGTTAAAAGACCCCGATGTGGCCGAATTGATGAACGAAGTAGCCGGTGGATACCATATTATATATACCTCGCCTTTGCGGCAGGCACTATTGTGGCAGCGGAATTAATCATCCGGCTTATAGGTTGGCTAAATTGGGGATTTTCTCGGTCTGTTTGAATGTGGCGAAGTTTAATTTGTTGGGGGTGAGGTGTTAATAACCCTGGGGTGAGGTGTTGTAAAAAGCCCGAATACTTTTGACTTTTTAAATACTTACTCTTACCTTTGCGCAAAATTTCACAGACCTAATTAATATAATAACTCATACATATGCCTAACGTTGGTAAGATCAAACAGATAATCGGGCCGGTGGTCGACGTTTATTTTGGTGGCGACAGCAAGCTTCCTGAAATATTTAACGCGCTGGAACTGACCCGTGAAAACGGTGATAAACTGGTACTTGAAGTACAGCAACACCTTGGTGAAGACAGTGTTCGCGCGGTAGCGATGGACGGTACTGAAGGCCTGGTGCGCGGTACAGAAGTGGTTGACACGGGTAAAGCGATCGCTATGCCTATCGGCGAGCAGATCAATGGTCGTCTTTTCAACGTAACGGGTGACGCTATCGATGGTCTTCCTGCTCCTGACAAGACAAACGGTCGTCCGATACACGCAAAACCACCAAAGTTTGAGAACCTGAGTACGGCTTCCGAAGTTTTGTTCACAGGTATCAAAGTGATCGATCTTATCGAGCCATATGCAAAAGGTGGTAAGATCGGTTTGTTCGGTGGTGCCGGTGTTGGTAAAACAGTATTGATCCAGGAGCTTATCAACAACATCGCTAAAGCATATGCCGGTCTTTCGGTGTTTGCGGGTGTGGGTGAGCGTACACGTGAGGGTAACGACCTGATGCGTGAGATGATTGAAGCAGGTATCGTGAAATATGGTGAGAAATTCATCCATAGCATGGAAGCCGGCGGATGGGATCTGAGCGCTGTGGATCTGAATGGTCTGAAAGACAGTAAAGCAACATTCGTATTCGGACAGATGAACGAGCCGCCGGGAGCACGTGCGCGTGTGGCGTTGTCTGGTCTTACTATCGCCGAATACTTCCGCGATGGTGATGGTACAGGCAAGGGTAAAGACATCCTTTTCTTCGTAGATAACATCTTCCGTTTCACTCAGGCAGGTTCTGAGGTGTCGGCTCTTCTGGGTCGTATGCCATCGGCCGTGGGTTATCAGCCTACACTGGCTACAGAAATGGGTCTGATGCAGGAGCGTATCACCTCAACTAAGAATGGTTCGATTACTTCCGTACAGGCGGTTTATGTACCTGCGGATGACCTTACCGATCCGGCTCCGGCAACTACCTTCGCTCACCTTGATGCGACTACCGTATTGGATCGTAAGATCGCTGACCTTGGTATCTATCCTGCGGTTAACCCGCTTGAGTCTACTTCACGTATCCTTTCGCCGGCTATCGTTGGAGATGCTCACTACAACTGTGCCAACCGTGTGAAGCTGATCCTTCAGCGTTACAAGGAACTGCAGGATATCATCGCCATCCTTGGTATGGACGAGCTGAGCGAGGAGGACAAAATGACAGTGGCACGTGCACGTAAAGTGCAGCGCTTCCTGTCGCAGCCATTCCACGTTGCGGAAGCGTTCACAGGTCTGAAAGGCGTACTCGTTCCGATCGAAGAAACTATCCGTGGTTTCAACATGATCATGGACGGAGAAGTGGATGAGTATCCTGAGGCAGCATTCAACCTTGTTGGTAGCATTGATGATGCTATCGCTAAGGGTAAGAAGCTGATGGAACAGGCAAAAAACTAATTAATGTGTAGTGAGGGTGATGTGAAGATAGCTTAGCGCAATAGCACAGAACCGGATTTCAGACGCATTAGTATTATTACAAATCAGCACAGAAAAATGAACTTAGAAATATTAACACCTGAGCATAAGGTTTTCAGCGGCAAAGTATACGGGATTCAGCTTCCCGGCACTCACGGTTCGTTTGAGATACTTGAAAAACACGCACCCATGATATCTTCATTGGGCAAGGGCAAAATGAAAGTGATCAAAGACAAAAACCAGGGCAACACGGAAACTTACGAGATCACTGCAGGTTTTGTGGAAGTGCTGAACAACAATGTGAGCGTTCTTATCGAAGACGCAACCGCGTTGGACTAAAATACTTCGATCAAGGATTTTGAAAATGCCGGGTATTCGCCCGGCATTTTTTGTAAATGTATCTGAACGAACATTGCTGGTGTGTCAAATGACGTATTTGTGCCTTAACTTTGTCCCATAGTATTGTCAATTGAAGAGCAGACTCTTAAGGTTTATTGGTGTTTTTCTTTTCGTGGTATTCGTTGCGGGTATCATGCCGAAGGAGTATATCCATGAGGCGTTCTTCGATCACGAGGATGATGTGCACCCCGTTTACAAGAAGGGGGAGATGGTTATCACCAAGGCGCACAATCACTGCTCTTTCCTGAGCTTTGAGTTTGCACCCTTTTTGCCGTCGGAGACCACAGTTTTTGCTTTTTACGAGCATACTGTTCATCACGAGCATTATTCGTCTTTTTACGAGTCCTATTGCCCACCTGTTTCAGGTGTGCGCCTGCTTAGGGGGCCACCTGCCTGTGTTTCTATCTGATCATGTTGGCCGATCTGGCCGTAAGGAAGCACTTTTTTCACTGAATTACTATTGTAATGCGTAGCATGCTGTGCGTGCTGGCATGTTTATGGTTTTGGAATGCGGGTGCACAACCGTGTTCTATTGCCATCAAACTGTCGGTGGTAGAAACGCACAATTTTGAACCGGTATATCCGGCACTGGTGCATATTGATCCAATTGACACTTCACTTGAAACCGACGCGTCGGGTACCGTGCAGTTGGGGAGGCTGTGTGCCGGTGTCTATGTGGTGCGGGTGGTTGCTGCCGGCTACGCACCCCAGACTGATACCATTCGGGTCAACGCAGACAAGACCTACCGAATAAAGGTCAGTCATGCGGAGCACGAGCTTTCCGAAGTGTCTATCAAGGATGAGCGCCGACACACTATCCGTCAGGTGCGCGAGCAGATGGATGAGGCTGCTTTAAAGGCCGCCAGTGGCAAGGGGCTTGCCGATATGTTGCAGGCAGTGAATGGTGTGAGTATTCTGAGCAATGGTGCCACCATTGCTAAACCTGTCATTCACGGCATGCACAGTAATCGTATTGTGATGGTTAATAACGGGATAAAGCAGGAAGACCAGCAATGGGGCGGCGAACACGCGCCGAATATAGATCCTGCCATAGCCGGAAAGATAACAGTAGTGAAAGGAGCAGCAGGTGTGCGGTATGGTACAGATGCTATTGGCGGAGTTGTTCTTGTGGAGCCGTCGCCACTTCGCAACAAACCGGGGTGGGACGGTAGTGTGGACCTTTCTGCTTTTTCCAATAATCGTATGGGGGTTCTGTCGGGTATGGTGCAACACAATTTCAAGTCTTTGCCAGCCTTGGCATTCAGAGTGCAGGGGTCTTACAAGAAGGGGGGCAACTACCGCATACCAGGTTACTGGGTAGCAAATACGGGAGTTGCTGAGGCTGATATGTCAGCGACAGTGGCCTATAGAAAGCTACACTATGGCGGTGAGGTTTATTATAGCCATTTCAGCACCGATCTCGGGGTATATCGTGGCAGCCATACAGGGAATCAGGCCGATCTGGAGAACGCTATAAATAGCCCGGTGCCTTTGGTTGAATCAGGTTTTACGTATTCACTGGAACGGC
>JACCEA012584008.1_pt1 | contig 50628 bp, 71 predicted proteins | sample 7449851 | NCBI WGS metagenome assembly JACCEA01 (sample SAMN15323453, study PRJNA562643) | freshwater metagenome | isolation source: river surface water | place: USA:Blue River Watershed | collected 2017-08-18 | reverse complement strand
TTGCCAGTTTGCTTGTAGTTACTGCAACCCTGCTTTTAGTAGCACTTGGGCAAACGATATTAAACGGAACGGACCTTATGTTAACTTGGTCTCAGATGGGCGGAATCACTTTACTCATCCTCACAATGCTAGTCAGTTGTATACTTTCGGCGAGGCTAATCCTTATGTGGACGCCTTTTACAAATGGTGGGACAGTGACTTGCACAGAACCCTTAAAGAGCTCCGGATCACCGGCGGAGAGCCACTCATGTCAGGCCACACGTGGAAGCTCATCAACTGGTTTGCTGATAACAAAGGAAAAAGCTCCACACGACTTGCCATAAACAGCAACCTTGGTACCGAAGTTGATATTGATAGGCTGTTAAATGCTGTTGATGGTATTGAGGTTGACTTATACACCAGCAACGAATCAATTGGGTTGCAGTCAGAGTACATCCGCGACGGTATTAACTTTGACGACTGGGCAAACAATGTTGAGCGTTTGCTGGACAGCGGAAAATTCCGTGGATTGCATGTAATGTGTACTATCAACGCACTTTGTCTTAGCAGCTTAGACAGCTTCCTTGAAATGGTCTACAACTGGAAACTTGAGTACGGCAAAGATGCTATTAATTTTTCGCTAAATATTTTACGATTCCCAAGTTTTCAAAGCCCGTTAATACTACCAGACGAGCTACGCACTCAATACAGAACAAATCTCAGCAATTTCTACAAAGCGCACAAAGACGATGGTGTGTGTCACGGGTTTGAAATTGATCAATTGAAGCGACTCATTGATTATCTTGATGTGATGATAACTCCGCATGCAGGCGCAGCAGAGCAATCAGTATTGCAAAAAGACTTCAAGCAGTTTTTTGTACAATACGATCAACGCAGGGGCAAAGACTTCTGCAACACATTCCCTGAGCTAGCAGCTTGGTATAATTCACTATAATTCACTATAATATGGCAGACGACATTAACGACTATTACAAGAACTACAACTACGGTGCCCGTAAACCTGTTTACATCAAAGAGGAAGACCTGCGAAAAGACCAGCTCGATCGACTCATTAAAAGTGATCAGTTTTGCATGATCCCCTGGATTCATATGCACGCCTTCCCAGATGGCCGTGCGTATCCGTGTTGCTTGAGTGAGCCCGATCATCCAATTGGCAATCTCAAGACTCAGACTATGCGTGAAGTGTGGAACGATGCTCCACTAAAGGATATGCGTAAGCGTATGCTACTAAATCAACCGTGCAAAGAGTGTACCAAGTGCTATGAGCAAGAAGAATCAAAGCTATTCAGTATGCGAGAAAGTGCCAATAAGAACTTTGGACATCATATCGGATTGGTGGATGATACTAAGGAAGATGGTACCTACGAGGATTTCAAACTCCGGTACTATGATATTCGTTTTAGCAATCTTTGTAATTTTGCTTGCAGAACCTGCGGTAGTATCTTTTCTTCAAACTGGTACCAAGACGAAAAGAAAGCAGGATGGGATCCAAAGCATCCTCAAATCATGTACGCCGGCAAAGATAAAGGAGACATGTGGGAGCAGATGCAAGAGCATATTCCGCACCTTGAGCAAATCTATTGGGCTGGTGGCGAACCACTCATTATGGAAGAGCATTGGAAAGTTCTTGACGAGCTAGTAAAACGCAAAATGTTCCATGTGCGCCTGATCTATAACACTAACTTCAGCGAAATGAAGTTTAAAGGGCGTGACGTTTTTGAAATGTGGAAACTGTTTGACTGTGTGTCAGTCGGTGCTAGCTTGGATGGCAGCTACGAACGTGGCGAGTACATTCGCAAAGGCCAGGATTGGCAACAAACAGTTGATAATCGTAAACGCATGCTAGAAGTGTGTCCGAATGTTGACTTCTATGTTAGTAGCACTGTGAGCATGATGAATGTGTTACACATCACCGACTTCCACCGAGAGTGGAGTGAGCTAGGACTTCTGCGTCCAATGGACTGGAACATTAACATTTTACAGCACCCGCACCGCTATCGAGTTGATGTGTTACCGCAACACTTAAAAGAGCAAGCTAAGGCCAAAATCGAAGCACATCTTGACTGGTTGCGCCCACACGATAAACTTAGTCGTGCAGTAAGTGGCTATGAAGGTATTATCAATTTTATGATGGCAAATGATAGCACCAGTCAACTTCCTGAGTTCTTTAAGAACAACGATTTAATTGATAGTGTGCGCAACGAAAGCTTCTTTGATGTTTTCCCTGAGCTAAAAGACTTACAAACTTATGACCCTACCTAAGACGATTTGCATGCTACCGTGGATTAGCATCGAAGCTAGTCCGATGGGCACCGCTCGCCCTTGCTGTCTTGCGCACGATGAGATTACTGACGAAGCTGGCAAGAAATATCAACTAGCTGACACCAATTTACAGACTATATACAAAAGCCAATACATGCAAGATCTGCGCCAACAGTTTCGTGCTGGTGAGAAGCCGGCAACGTGTAACCGGTGTTGGGATGAAGAAGCAGCAGGCCGAGACAGCAAACGTATTCATAGTCGTGTGCGTCTCAAAGAGTTGTATACACAAGTTGATTGGGACAATGACACCCCCGACCAACTTTGGTTCATTGATCTAAAACTTGGGAACATATGTAACCTCAAGTGCCGCATTTGCGGAAGCTGGTCTAGTAGTAAATGGGCAGCAGAAGAAATGGCCTACTTGCCCCCCTCTGTGGATAAGAAATCGCACGTGGCATATACTTGGCTAAAGCAAGGCAAGTGGCCCGAAGAAAGCCCGGGCTTTTGGGAAAACTTAAAAGCATTGCTACCTAACATCAAGTACTTTGAGTTCACTGGCGGCGAACCGTGGCTAATTGAAGAACACTGGGACTTGCTACGGCATGCGGTAGAAACAGGTGATAGTAAGCACATTGACATTCACTACAACACCAATGCTACGATTGACCCATTGGGCAAAGACAAGTCTTGGGTGTGGGGCGAGTTTGGTCGTGTGGACATTGCATTTAGCATTGACAATGTGGAAGAACGATTTGAGTATGAACGTTACGGTGCGGATTGGGTCAACGCCAATAACATTATCAACGACATTCACATGTCTAGGTACATTGACTCCCCAAACATTACCACGCAGCTATGTTTCACCATCAACATCCAAAACGTCTATTACTTAGATGAACTGTTGGCTTGGGCAGATACAAAAGAATTTGGCAGCATCTACTTTAACATGTTGCACAGCCCTGAACGCATGAGCATACAGTACATGACTCCGGCAGCTCGGGAACTGGTGTTGAACAAGCTAAAGTCAACATTTTGGACTACTAATAAGTACCAGCAAGAAATCGATAATGTTATTCGATTCATTGAAAACGGCCCCGGGAGCGATGGAAAAGAATTTTGCAGACAAATGCAACAAACTGATGCTTACCGTAAACAAAACTTTATGGACACACATCCAGAAATAGCTAAGGCCATGGGATATGAATAAACCACAAACACTTTGTCTTGCGCCTTGGACGCACACGTACCTAAGCCCACAAACAGAACGCAGAATGTGTTGCGCTAGCCGCGAACCTGCACAAAATTTTCAACAGTATATCGACGTTTCAGCGGGTACAGGACGTTATATACCGATAACTCTGGAAGAACACTGGAATAGCGAGCACATGCGGTCGGTCCGTCGTCGCATGATTGCGGGGGAAACCCTACCAGAGTGCGAAGTATGTAATGATAAACTGTTGAATACTTCCGTTTACCGCTCGTATTTTGACCACTTGTTTGGACATAAGTACTTGCAAGTCCTAGACACAACGGACGACACAGGTTACACTACAATGAAACCTGTTAGCTGGGATTACAGATTTACCAATCTGTGTAATTTCAAATGCCGTATGTGTGGAGACATGTTGTCGTCCGCATGGGAGTCTGAACAAAGACAGCATGATATGATCGATTGGTCTAATCCGAAAAACATTTGGATGAAGCCTGAAGTCAAAAAACAAATTGAGTCGTTTCAAGACCGCGAGGTCGAAGCAGAGTTTAGTCAAGCAGTAGAAGAGCACCGTGTTGAAGAGGTGTACTGGGTTGGCGGCGAACCTCTGATGTATGAACAACACTGGCGCTATATGCAACGCATTATAGAACTGGGAGACGGCAAAAATGTTTACGCAAGATACAATACTAACTTATCGAGAGTGGATTATCGCGGGGTCAATCTTTATCGCGACATCCTTAGTAAGTTACGTGACTGGCAGATATGTGCGAGCCTTGACGGAACAGGACCGATTGGCGAATACATTAGAACAGGCCTCAACTACGATCGTTGGCTTGAGAACTTCACTGAAGGAATTGCGCATTCAACTCATCGTAGACAGATGCGAATCGATTTCACCCTTACCTTGCCGGGAATGTTTGAGGTTGAACGCATTAAGCGACTGTCCGCAGAAACCGGAACTGAAGTACTGGCAAAAGTAATTTTTAGTTTTAGCCCGGACATAGTTATGTCACCTTTAGCACTACCCAGACATCTGTTGGATGAATGGATAGACGAAATTACTGACCAGTTAAATGTTTCTGGCGGCGCCTTAAAGGATATCCTTGTCCAGCTAAAAACTAGACCCACGTTCGAAGAACAGTGGCCCGATGAATATCGAGATGGGTTAAAACGTGGCAAAAATCGCATCGAAAAACTTGAACAAATCCGCAATGACACGTATACTATGAGAGACATACTTGCGGACAGACCTGCGGTATTAGAGTGGTGGGATAGAATTTGACAGTTACGTTATCAAACGAAGAGAATAGGAAATGGTCGTGGCGAGATGAACTCTCCCGGCAACGCGGCACATACTTTGGCGGCGATGTTAACATAAGTTACGATGCAGCTACAAAGCGTATGAAGCAGCGATACGCCGGCAATTACGTTGTTGAGGAATACTATAACAGTAGCAAACCTACGTTTGATTTGAGATTAAAGTTTGACACCCCAGAAGACGAAACATGGTTTATGCTACAGTATGAATAAAGTAACAGTAACGCTACAAAACCCGTTGGACAAAAGTGACACGTTAGATTACTACATCAACGTAAATGATACGCCAATGGGCAAACTGTGGTTTGAAGCATTGCAAGATGTAGTGCAACGTAATCTCTACCTTGAGAAGAACTTTTGCTTTTTAGGATTCCCGGACAGCCAACGCGACTTACGTTTTATTTGCCAGGAACTGTTTTGGGCAGTAAATGAGATTAACAGTTTCTTTGACGACTATCATATCGAAGAACTGTACACTCATACTACATTACGCAATGGCCTAGAGCCTAATCAGGACTTGATGAACAAGTTGCATAATCACTTTGAGATATTGCAAGGCACTGTTAACGGACTTAGTGAATATTACAAGCGGGCAGACTATACCACAAAGTTTGCTATACGTCAGTTAAACTTGCTGTGCCACGAAGCAGAAAGTTTAATGCTTAGTCAACGCAAACAAGCAACGCAGCCAGAGTGGGTACGTCCTAGTCAAATCACAACCTTTTTAAATTGCCCACGTTATGAATTCCCAGCAATACATCGAACTACATTTGACGAATCTCGATATGACAGACGCTTCGGGGAAGTATACCTACATTGGACGCAAATTGGTAAAACGTTGTATGAGGTATATCGAGACGAAAAAGGAGTCGATATTGACCAGAGCGTATGTGATGCTATTACTCACCTACGTTACTATAGCGGGGAGTTTGACGTCGAGTGGGCGCAGGATGTGGTCTATAATGGTCCCCATCCTTGGCACACCCGAGAGCTGGCAGGATTTAGGGATTGGCTTGTACGCAACGGGTTCAAGTTGGACAACACAGAATACAACTACGGATATCACCCTGTGGGCCAAGTGGATTTACAAGCAAGTTTTGGCACAACCAACTACTCTGAGGTTTGGCCCATACTTTCAAGGTACCTCGACATACAAGGGATCGCTACAGATGACGGGCAAGGGAATGTTCTACGCTCCGTATATCCCTACACTTGGACAGATCCGGATTATTATGAACAGCAAATCAACAAGTTAAAGCCTGGGTATGATTATAGCAGCAGGCGGTGATAGCTTTGTTTGGGGCAGTGAGCTAGCAGATTGCCCTCACGGTGGCCCAGATGGGTACTCTCGCAGTACCTTTCCTGCATTGCTAGCAGATACCTACGTTTGTGTTGCTTACCCCGGTATAGGCAATAGAGAAATTGCTAGCAGAGTTAGAGATTACCTAGTTTGGGCCAAGTCACCGGATCTTGTGCTAGTTTGTTGGACATGGCCTAGTAGGGATAACGAGTTAGACAGTGACTTCCACATTGCTAATTTACAGAGACATTTAGATTACTACAATATTCCCTATCTTTTTACCTGTGCAGACAATTGTGTTATAACTGGTAACTTAGATTATACTAATTGGTTTTTATTTCCGCCAGCAACAGAGGAATGGCTTACAACTGAGCCTAGAGGTTTTTATCAGTGGGCCGTTGAAAATAAATACAGTTGCGGACCTGAACAGCATCCGCTTGAACAAGCACACTCTGACGCTGCAAAATTAATGCAGGAGAAAATCAATGAACTGGCTAAAAAACCTTTACAATCGAATTCGACTAGAGATTCGTTATCGCAAGAAGTTAAAAGAACTTCGTAAACGAGATCCATTTATCTACAAATGAAACTAGTAACAGTAGGCGATAGCTTTACATATGGCGAAGAACTTGCGCATAGATATGACGCATGGCCTCAAGTATTGGCAAATAAACTAGGCGCCATTGAACTAATTAACTTGGGGCAACCGAGTGCTAGCAATGACAAGATTGTGCGCAAGACAATGGATTATTTTACAGTTGACTCTGCGGATCTAGTGGTTATTGGCTGGAGTAATATTGGCAGAAGTGAACACGCCGACGAGTATGGTTACTATGATGTATGGCCCGGATATCAAGGCAACTTGTTTAAACAAGATGGTTCGAGCTGGAGAAACGACTTAGTTGATTACGTTAGCAGATATCATAACAGTGACGCTATACATAAGAAGTTTATACAGCAAATTATATTGTTGCAGTCGTATTTTAAGGTGCGTGGCATTCGTTACATTATGCTAAACATAGTCCAAAACGAATACTATAAAAAGAAGTTATTTAACGGACACCGTCAATGCTTTGAACAGGTAGATAAGGAAACCTTCATTGGTTTTAATGAATCAGGAATGATGGAATGGACATATGGTTGCCCACAAGGTCCAAACGGGCATTTCTTAGAACAGGGCCATCAAATAGTGGCAGATCGAATTTATGAACATATTAGGAATCTCGGCTGGGTTTCATGATGCAGCCGCAACAGTATTAGACGATGATGGGAACATCTTATTCGCCGCCCACAGCGAGCGTTACTCTAAGCAAAAGAACGATGCTAATTTTTGCAATCCTCTCATTCGCGAGCTTGAGACCTACAATCCAATTGGGACAGTTGCGTACTACGAGCGACCACTGGTTAAACAGGCACGCCAGTGGTATGCTGGGCAAGGATTTGAGTGGGATAAGCTATCTGTTAAGAAGTTGGTACACAATCAAATCGGTCATGCAAAATGGTGGGACCTTAGGCACTACAAGAACTACAACCATCATTTATCCCATGCAGCGGCAGGGTTCCAGACGAGTGTTTTTGATAAAGCCACGGTAGTCGTCGTTGATGCAATTGGAGAGTTTGAAACAACCACTATATGGGCCGCCGAATACGTTAACGGCAAAGCAACGTATAAAAAACTTTGGCAGCAGAATTACCCACATTCAATCGGACTCTTTTATAGCGGAGCTACTAAGCTCGTTGGCTTACGCCCACTAGACGAAGAATACATTCTAATGGGCATGGCTGCTTATGGTGGCGGCTATGCTAAAGACATAATGAAGCTAGACTTGGTGTCCAACGAATGGGAAATTAAGTTCAGAGAAAACTTGCACATGGGAATGAGTACAAAATATCTGTCTAACTTTAGTGACATGGATATTGCAGCCGCAGCACAAGACCTAGCAGAGGATTTAATTCTCAATGTTATGCTCCGTGCAAAGCAATTTAAGTGGAGTGACAATCTTGTATACATGGGCGGATGCGCTTTAAACTGTGCAGCAAATGCACGTATAGGAAACTACTTTGAGAATATTTGGATTATGCCTAACCCTGGGGATGCTGGCAGTAGCCTTGGCGCTGCCGCTCTGGCTCATGGGGGTAGAATTAACTGGCGTGACGCTTATCTCGGGCATAATATTCCTGGCCCTTACCCTGTTAACAACGTTTTGGACGAGTTACTTACTCGGCAAATTGTGGGAGTGGCTTCCGGGAGAGCCGAATTCGGTCCAAGAGCACTTGGAAACAGAAGCCTGCTTGCAGATCCTAGAGGCAGCGAGATTAAGGAGAAAGTAAATGACATCAAACGTAGACAACAATTCAGACCTTTTGCGCCCGTTATTTTGGAAGAACTGGCTGATACTTACTTCGATATGCCTCGTGGCTTCGAGCATAGTAGGTATATGCAGTCAGTCGCTAGGTGCAGGGTTCCTGAGTTATTTCCTGCTATCGTTCATGCTGACGGAACTAGTCGTGTACAGACAGTGCCAAAAGATGGATCGGGCATTAGAGAGCTGCTCGAGAAGTGGTACCTAATGACTGACTGCCCGATGTTATTGAATACTTCTCTAAACATCAGGGGCGAACCGATGGTCAACGATCGAACTGACGCCGACCGTTTTGAAAAATTATATGGAGTTAAAGTATGCTCATAAAAGAGTCTCACAAAAGAACATTAGCCCGGGCAATTAGCTATAGAATAATTGCAACAGCGATTACCGCAATTTTTACCGGACTAGGCAAAGCAATTGCCTTGCACATTATTTTAACCTTAGTACATTATGCAATGGAACGGGTGTGGCTCAAAATTAATTGGGGCTTAGAGAAATGAAACAACCGCGCCGCATCTTAATTATGGGCTTGCCCGGAGCAGGCAAAACCTATCTGGCCGAACGTCTTAAAAAGAAATTGGAAGATTGTGGCAAAACAGTGGGGTGGCTAAACGCCGACGAGGTCCGCCGGTATTACAACGATTGGGACTTCAGTCGAGATGGCCGCATACGCCAAAGCCTGCGTATGAGAGATTTGGCAGATACCAGTAATACTGATTATTGTATTGTGGACTTCGTTGCCCCTCTTGTGGAAATGCGTAATAACTTTAAAGCGGATTGGACTATTTGGGTCGACACCATATCCGAAGGTCGTTACGAAGATACAAATAAAATGTTCCAAGTACCGGAGTTTTATGATTTCCGTATCACTGAACAAAATGCAGAAAAGTGGGCACCCTTTATTGCAGAGCACATTGTAGACAATCGTAGACGCCCGCAATGGGATGGCAAACGCGAGACTGTGCAGATGTTAGGAAGATGGCAACCATGGCATGCAGGTCACCGTGCGCTATTTGAACGAGCCATTGCAAAAACTGGGCAGGTGGCTATTATGGTAAGAAACTGTCAGGGGTGGAATGATAGCAACCCGTTTGACTTCTTCCAAGTTTGCAATTTTATCAAACGCGACTTAGAACCACTATATCAAGGGCAATTTCAGATTATGTTAGTTCCTAACATTACTAACATAACCTACGGTCGCGATGTGGGTTATAAAATTGAACAAGAATCGTTTGATGAATCAGTGACTAGCATTAGTGCTACAAAGATTCGCCGGGAGATGGGTCTTGAGTGACTCCGTTGTTCGCAGCTTAGTTAAAACTATCAGTTGGCGCATAACTGGTAGTTTTAGCACATTTGTTATCTCGTATCTATTGATAGGGGATTTTGCAGTGGCCAGCGGAATTGCATTAAGTCAGGTAGTGGCCAACACGCTTTTATATTTTGTACACGAACGCATTTGGGGCAACATTAAATGGGGACAGAAAACTTGAGGTTTTCTGTTAACTCTTTCCACACGGTGTCTACAAAATCGTGACTATAGAATCTATGATAGTTGTAGTCTAGCACATCTCTCATATCTTTTAACATTGCTTCTAACTCAACCAAATCATGCTTGCATATATCGTTGAGAACTTGAGTAGCAGCCTTAAGTCGAGTAACTGGATCCTCAATTGAGTCGTAGCTTTCGTCCCACCAATTGCCAAAAGTCTCAAACCCGTATTCTCGTAAGTATGCTAGATTATGTGCAGGTCCGATTAGTATAAACGGCATGCGACTAACAATAGGTTTAAAGATCTTTTCAGTTAAGTGATGTTTGCTCTCCCAAAAGCAGGTTTCGGTAACAACGTAGCAAAAACTTTCTTGAGTTTCTGGAACTGCACTTAATATAAAGCTATGATTGGGGATTATTTGTTGATCTTTATAGTCCACTCGTAATGGCAACGGTGCCCGGGAAATGTTGTTAACAGATTCGTTAAAGGTGTCCCATGTGATTAGTCCGAGGTCTCTAGCATGTGCTAGGTTACCCACAAAGTTTTCGTTATTTTCGGGGCACACGTCATTGTAACTTACGTGCCCTTGGTCTAGTATTCCGTGCTTAATTAATTCAGCAACAAACAAACTTCTATAAACTCTTGCATAACTAGTGAGTCTATTAAATGATACATATTTCTTTTTTAGTGTTCTGGATTCTGGCTCTATTAATTGGCTATTGTATTTGTATCCTCGGAACCAGTCGTGGGCAGCAAATGCATGATGAAAATAATAAACAGTTGGCCAACCATAACGGGCTTGAATCTGATTCAATGGACCGCTTTCCTTTTCCGTAGTGACTAATACGAACGGCCCGGCTAAGTTATTTTGAATGTGATCAAATAGTCTGTAGTTGAACTCGCCGTAGATTGGTTCTTGGTCGTAGAATATAAAAAGTGGGTCACTGGAGTTTGAGATCTTACTCATGTCCCTGGACAAAACTTCTATTTGTTCTGGTTGAGTTGACCCATAAGGGTGTAGATATAGGACCCTGGGGTGTGCTACAATCGTTGATAAAAAGTTATAGATATTTTCGTAGTGACTATTAATATTATACATGTTTGACGTTTTCTATTATGGCAGCAAGCCAAACCTATTCGAATTTGAGCAGTATGCTCTAAACATCGGCGCCGCTGCGGCACAATCTAAAACAGGGTTCTTCTGGTTTATTTATGGGGGTAATGATTACACAGGGTTTGATTTTAGTTGGCGCCCTGCCCCTTGGGAAAAAGACCATGTGCATGTATTCCCTAGTCAGTGGCAAAGAAATGGCGATGTGTATCTTGCCCATGTTGATTCTTACGCTGATAAACAATGGAACTTTAGAACAGAGCAATCAGTAAAACGCTTACCAAGCAGCAACCAATGGATTATTCCTGACAACATTGACACCAATTCAGTGGATACCAGCTGGCACCCAGATTCAATAGACGAGCCATGTAATTACCATTTTCCAAGTCAGCACCAAAGTGCAAGCGGAGTGGTATTTTGGCAAATTGGTGCAACGGGCATAAAGCTAATAAGTCCGTTTATGGTAACTGCAATCGCAGACAAAGCAAATTGGACAGTGCCCGAGGAGATTAATCCCGGCACAGTTGACTACACATGGCATCCTAATCCTCTAGACCCCCCGTATGTTTATCACTTTGGCACTGAGTATCAGCAGAGCATTGGGCTAACTTATACTGTACCTTGCGCAACCGAAATTAAGTTCGCGGGCCCGTTGCCTACAAGTGGATATCACAAGATCACTTCAATGGAGGTACTAGATATCTTCTTTATTGATAGAGGGAACCCTACTGCACAAGTGCGCTACGAGCGTTTAAACAGCTTATACAGCGTCACAAAGGTCAGATATGCCAACAGCATGCTGGATACCATAAAACGCTGTGTAGCGCGATCTAAGACCCAGAAGTTTTGGGTAGTTAGTAGCGAGTACGATTACACCGATTTTGACTTCCATTGGCATGCAGCGCCGTGGCAAAGTTACATGACTCATGTCTTCCCAAGTCAACACAATAAGTGGAGTGACACGTTCCTAATTAATAAGTACGAATTTACTAGACATGCCGAGTGGGCTAACTCGCTCGAAGAGTTTCCAAATTTAAACTTTGTCGAAGATCGGGCGGTCACTAAAACCGAAACCCTTGCTAATATCTACTATGTTGATCATCAAAATCCCGAAAGTGACCTACAGTACGAAGCATTAAAGAACGACTTTCCGGATATTATTAAAACTAGATTTGCTAACACATATTTAGACACACTCAAACGTATTATGCAGAATGCAGATACTGAATACGTGTGGGTATTGAACAGTGTATGTGATTACGACTTCTTTGATCTCACATGGCAACCCGAACCTTGGCAAAAGGAAATGATTCATTGCTTTGTCAACGGATCCGTTTCGGGTAAGAATAACACTGAGTTGCGAGGAGATACATTCTATATTCATGTTGAATCATTTAAAACACAAATGATTGAATTGGAATTGTTAGATTGGTTCAATGTTATTAATTACGTACCAAACTGTCGAGTTGAGCGCTGGGCTGTGCCAGCAGTTTACTACGATGACGACAACTTGATTAACGCAATCCAAAATCATAAGTTCACGACTCCGTATGCGTTATTTCATAATACCAACGAGTATGCAGGCATCAGTAACGTAAACACCTGCTTGTGGACCGAGAAGGATCGAACAGTTAGAGAACTGAGTGCAGACAAGAGCGTGTCTCTAGTCCCCCGGGACATTAAGAAATACCTAAAGACACAAGTATACGATTACCCATACCTAGACACTGCACCTAAGCGCAATGTTAAAACTACAAAAGATCTCGACATTGTGTTTATTAGCAATGGCGAGCCGGATGAGCAGAAATGGTTTGAACATACTGCATACATGAGCAATCGCGATGTGCTATGGGTCCGCGGTGTTAATGGCCGAGTAGCAGCGTATCAAGAAGCTGCTAGACGAAGTTCAACTGATTGGTTTCTAGCAGTGTTTGCCAAGCTGGAAGTGTTTGGTAACAGGGATATATGGGAGTTTCGCCCAGACTATTGGCAAGGGCCCAAGCATTACATCTTTAACGCAAAGAATCCTGTCAATGGACTAGTGTACGGACACCAGGGAATGATTGCATATAATAAGCGCCTCGTTTTAGCAAATAACAGCCCGGGAATTGACTTTACACTGTCGCAACCGCACGAATCGTTGCCTATTCTTAGCGGAGTAGCTCACTATAACCAAGACGCTTGGACCACGTGGAGAACTGCCTTTAGAGAGGTGTTAAAGCTGCGATTGTTTATGGACACGCAACCTACGCTGGAAACTGAGCATAGACTAGAAACATGGCGCACCGTTGCAGTGGGCAAATACAGCAATTACAGCATAGACGGGGCCAACGATGCAGTTGCATACTACGAAGAAGTGCAAGGCGATTTATCAAAGCTACAGTTGAGCTTTGAGTGGGCGTGGCTACGTGCCCGATACGATGCTAAATACTGAATGCGAATTAATGAAATTATAACCGAAGTAACTAACCCTGATATTCATCACTCAGAGTTCAAGCACGAGCAAGAGATTGGTGGACTACTGTATAAGGCTGAAGCAGATAACGACTCAGGCTACGGTACTACACTAGTCATTAGAGTATACAATGGTAGAAAACAAATTGCGTCATCTGAATTCATTATAGACGAAGACCACAATTCACTAGTTAGTGCAAACACCTGGGTGCTGCCAAAGTATCAAAGTCAAGGTGTAGCAAGCACAATGTATGCGTATGCCAAGATGCTAGGCAATGACATTGTACCTAGTCGCATACAAACAGACCAAGGCGAAAGAATGTGGCGTTCATGGAATCAATCCAAACAAAGCAAACACATTCTGCCCCGTGGCCATAAAGGCTACCACGAAGATGCAGTGGGCCAATCTCTTGCTGAACTATTTGAGCCCGGCAAAGACTACAAATGGAGCTTCACTGGCAGCGAAGAAGCTGTAGCAGTATTCCATATTGGTGAAGTTCCATACCAGTTCCATGCGTACACTAACCTAGATCCAATTGGAACATGGGAAGTGGAATTTAAAAATGCCGAACGTGGACGTGGTCGCACTGCTAAATTTGGACTAACTGGTACAGGCAACAGTGCAGAAGTAATGTCTACTATCACTGACATTATGCGTGAGTTCTTGCAGCGTTATCAAGGTAAAGTGACTGCACTTACATTCACAGCAGACGAAGAGTCGCGCCAATCGTTGTATGCTAGAATGGCCAAACGTTTATTGCCAACGTGGGAACTAACGCAGAACGGCAAATTGTTTACTCTAACTGCACCTGCACAGGCAGCATAAACACCTGTGTATTTGAGTGGTGCATTTCGATAATATTAGTCAAGCTAATGGTTAACAAGGCACTCGCAATAGCTAGACTGTCTATATAAAATTAAGCTACTTACACAGTAATACCTTAGATATTGTATCTTAATATTTTACTGTGTGGTTGACGTATGGTACGTCATTACAACCTGAGGAGATTTATGAATAACGAGCTCACCCAAACAGTGTTCGGCGAACAACTGTTTATCAAATTTACATTAGCCGAAGCAATCGGTCTAATCCATTCCAAGAACCTACTTAACATCGGAGAACTTGCCGAGAAAGCAATTAGCATTAAAGCTAATGTTGCGCAAGCCAGGGCTTGTCAAGAAGGATACGATGTAGTCAATGACCATGGCAGTCGTCTTGAAATCAAGCACGGCCAAACACACCTTAATACTAGACAGAATGGTATGGTGGCCTGGCTGTCTAAGAAAAACAAAACCGCGCACATGCTAGCGGTTATCACCGAGACAGTAACAAACAAACAATACTACTTTGCAATTCCGCACAGTGCGTATTCCCAAGTTGAGGGTAACGCATTTGATATTATATTTGACCTTGATGGTTCTCCTATCAAAATTCGTCCGCGGTCATCGTACCCATCGTGGTGGCAGTATGAGGTTAAATCCTTTGCTGACCTTTGCGCCATTGCAGCATCGCACAAGGAGTAAACCATGGCAAAAAGATTAACTCGAAAACTAACAGACGTGGCCTCTGAAGTTGAAACTCAATTAAAGGCTCATTTTAATGTAACGCAAAAAGAACTTGACAACTGGCGTGCAAAAGTTAAATTGAGTCCGCATGTTTTTCCGGTAAGCAATATGGTGCCCATTGCAGATCTTTACATTGACTATGAAGTGCAGCGTGACGTTTTGCATAAGCATGTTATTAGCATTATGAAGAATTATGATGCTCGTATATGCAGTCCGGTGAGTGCATGCCAATTGCTAGGCACTGACCGAATTGATACTTACGATGGTCAGCATCGAACCATTGCAAGTGCTATCCTTGGATTTACTGAGATCCCGTGTGCTGTTGTGCAAACCACCGATAAGAACTTTGCAAGCTATGCATTTGAAATGCTCAACGACACTGGTGTTAAACGTCTAAGTCCCGGCGATTTGCATCGCAATGCTCTAGTTCGTTACAAGAACGGTAGCTTTGAACTGAAAAATGTATTGGCTCGTACAATGCAAGATCAGTTTGATGCGCTATGCATTGACCTTCAAGACAAAGGTAGTCGGGCAAGCGACAACCTACGCGGCGACCACGACTACTTCTTTAGTCACTTCAAATATGCACAAAAAGCAATTGAAGTAGATGATTCCGGAAAAACGCTGTATAACATTCTTGATGCAATTAAGAGCACTTTCCCTCTTCAAGAAGAAATTGACCAGGGTTGCTTCATCGGGCTTTACGAACTGCACCGGTTAACCAAAACCAGTCCTAGCTTAAAGCTACCGGATAACTGGATGAAAACTGTACTAGAAAGTATTAAGCCTACATTTAAGTCATCTAGTTTGATTCATGCCAAAGCAAAAGTCCAGTGGGAACATACCCATCCAGGTGCAACATGGTCTGCCCCGAGTGCAATGGCAAACTTTCTAAGAGAGTTGCATTTACACAACGGTGGTACGCTAACTAGCTTGCCCTATCACGGAGTTGGTGCTACAATGGGGGTCCTGTCGGGCAATCACGCCCCCGGACTATTCCCAGACGCATGACACTACAAGAATCGTTAGAACAATTTACGGCACCAGTTTACGGTAAAACCAAGCGCACTGCTGAGACTTACAAAACTGTGGCCAAACATTGCAGCACACATCTTGACCATTTAGTGGGCGAGTACCAGATCATTAAAAACGATCAGCAATGGTTGCGAGAAGTTCGAAACGATATTGACTACTATCTGCGGAGATATCATGCATACTGCATCGAGGAACGGGACGGTATGCTAGCACACTACCACGAAGTAGGAGCAGACAGCCAATGCGACTTTGAGCACCTAATCCCTGCAAGTCGCATACGTGATCTGTTGTTGGCAGGCACAATCTCAACTGAGCAGGCATTAAATGCCCCCACAGTAAGATTGAGTCGGGCCAAACACATGATGCTCAAGGATGCTGGGTGGGCAAGCAAAACCCCCAACATGTGGCTTCCGTTTAAACGATACTCGAATGTGTTCACAGCTGAATTTCAAACACATGACGGAACTGCAATTGATCCCGAAACTTGGACACTTGAGCATCACTACAACTATTTTAAGCATTTGGTAATTTGATATGGATGAAGAAGAATTAGTTTTTAAAAGATTCCCAGCTGAAAAGCAGGATCAAGTTCGTGGATTAGTTAACTATGCTACTCTTATGGGACTCACTGGAAAGGACTTGGTGTCCATTGGTGGTAAACTTGACCGTATTAAACTAGCAAGAGACCGCGTGAGAAATAAAGAGTTAGCCGACTCAGTGAGAATAGAACCAATTGGTAAGGCTTCAATGTCGACTACGGTAGACCGTTTTAAAATTGTAACCACAAGCGGCACATACCATTTTCAGTCGAGCTATAATACGTGGAAGGTTACTAGTTTAAAAACTAAAGTGAGCAAATCTCACACTCCGGACTGGCACGATTTTGGTACTCGAGCTAGATGGCAAATCCGTGCCCAAAAGTCAATGCTGCTAGATATTGCAACAGGAACCTTTCAGCTCAATTTCTAAATCGGTTATGAAAATAAAAGCCCCGCAAGGGGCTTTTTTCGTTATAAATACACTCTACGTAGTTTATCGAAAAAGTTGCTATTACCTAGCACGTTACTATACAATTTAATTTTTAAGGAGACTCTATGTCGGATTACAATCGTTCATTCAACGGCGATGCTAAGATTAAACTCACCCAGTTAATCAATGAAGGTATGCAGGTGCTGCACGAAGTTGACACTCTCAATGAAGGCCTCAATGATACCATTAAGGCTATTGCAGAGGAACTTGAGATTAAGCCAGCCATTCTCAAGAAGGCAGTTAAAATTGCGCACAAGGCCAAGCTCGGCGAAACTAACCGAGACCACGATGAATTGAATACTATTCTCGAAACTGTTGGCAAAACTCTGTGACCTTACTTAATATTATCACAGATATCTGGGCATGGATTAAGGCCGACTACAAAGAATGGCCTTTGCGATTTTGTTTAGAAGTTGCGGCATGGGCTGCTAGCATTGCGTGTTCGATTACCATGATGCTAACTGTTCCTACCCCACCATTCCTTATTTTGTACCCGTTGTTTATTGCCCAGTGTGCTATCTTTGGCTGGGCAGCGTGGACAAGAAAGAGCTTTGGAATGATTGGCAACTATGCATTGCTGGTAAGTATTGATAGTGTTGCATTGTTTAGGTTAGTCACAATGTAACGGTCTCGCCCACCAAACGGGCATGTAGAGTAAGTGTAAGCTCTAAGTTACACAGGAGTATATTATATGAGTAATCGAACATGGTTTGAAGAACCACACGAGCCATTGGCGCCGTGCAATGATTGCGTTGACCCTAACGCATGTGGAAACGAATGCGTTATTGAGCAACGCAGTAAAGAAGATGTAGCAACAATCAGAGGTGAGAACCAATGAGTTACGTTGATGCATTATACGACAGAGCAAAAGATAAAATCCATGTAGTGGAACGAGTTAAAGGGGAGCGAGTTTACCGCGAGTTTCCTGCAGACTACATTTTCTACTATGACGATCCACGCGGCAAGTTCCGCACAATTTATGATAGTCCAGTAAGCCGATTTAGCACCCGGAATAGCAAGGAGTATCATAAAGAACTAAAGGTACATTCTAACAAGCGTCTTTGGGAAAGTGATATCAATCCCATTTTTCGATGCCTTGAAAGCAACTACCTAGGAGCAACTTCTCCTAAACTGCAAACAGCGTTCTTCGACATTGAGGTAGACTTTGACCCCGAGCGTGGTTACAGTAAGCCCGAAGATCCATTTAACGCTATTACTGCATTCTCCATCTACTTGGATTGGTTGGATAAGCTGATCACATTAGTGGTTCCACCTAAGACCTATAGCTGGGAAACAGCACAAGAGATTTGCAACCGATTTGAAAATTGCTACCTATTTGAGAAAGAGTCGGACATGTTAAGCACGTTCCTTGATTTGATCGAGGATGCAGACATTCTTAGCGGCTGGAACTCGGAAGGTTTCGATATTCCCTATACCACTATGCGTATCACTCGTGTGTTGAGCAAAGACGATACTCGTAGACTGTGCCTGTGGAACCAATTGCCTAAACAGCGTATGTTTGAGCGATTTGGTGCAGAGCAACTAACGTTTGACTTGTATGGTCGTGTGCATATGGACTATATGCAACTGTATCGCAAATACACATACGAAGAACGTCACAGCTATAGCTTAGACGCCATTGGCGAATACGAGCTAGACGAACGTAAAATTGCATACGAAGGTACACTAGATCAGTTATACAATAAAGACTTTCCGAAGTTCATTGACTATAACAGACAAGATACTATGCTGTTAGCAAAGTTAGACAAGAAACTTCGGTTCCTTGATCTTGCTAACGAACTTGCTCATGATAATACGGTGTTGTTACAAACCACAATGGGTGCGGTTGCAGTAACAGAGCAGGCTATCATTAATGAAGCTCACCAACGTGGTATGATTGTTCCAAATCGAAAGGGAAGAGATGATCAAGGTGAAACGCAAGCAGCAGGTGCCTATGTTGCTTTCCCCAAAAAAGGCATGCACGACTACATCGGGGCAATTGACCTTAACTCGCTCTATCCCTCGGCTATTCGTGCGCTCAACATGGGACCAGAAACGATCGTTGGACAACTCAGAACAGTGATGACCGACAAGTATATTGCAGACAAAATGGCCGCTGGGTCAAGTTTTGCAGATGCCTGGGAAGGTATGTTTGGTACTCTAGAGTATCAAGCTGTAATGAACGGAGATATCGGTACAGAGATTATCATTGATTGGGAAGATGGTAATACGTCAACTCATAGTGCAGCTGAAGTCTGGAACATTATTTTCGACAGTCGCCAACCGTGGACGCTGAGTGCAAATGGTACAATTTTTAAATATGACATGAAGGGCATTATTCCCGGACTGCTTGAAAGGTGGTATGCAGAAAGAAAAGATCTCCAAGCGAAAAAGAAAGCCTCAACAACTCCTGAGGACTCAGCGTTCTGGGACAAAAGGCAGCTCGTTAAAAAGATTAACCTCAATAGCTTATACGGGGCGATCCTCAATGCCGGGTGTCGGTTCTTTGACCAACGTATTGGCCAGAGCACAACACTCACTGGCCGCATCATTGCCAAGCACATGGACTCGTTCGTTAACGAAGCAATTACGGGCGACTACGACTACGTTGGTAAAAGCATTATCTACGGCGACACGGACTCAGTATACTTTAGTGCGTGGCCCGTCATCAAAGAAGAAGTAGAAGCTGGTCGCATGGAGTGGAACAAGGACATTTGTTTGCAGGTCTATGATAACATCGCAGATCAAGTAAACGAGTCGTTCCCGGAGTTCATGGAACGTGCATGCCACTGCCCAAGAGAAATGGGTGCCATTATCAAAGCAGGTCGAGAACTAGTTGCTGAAAAAGGCCTATTCATTAAGAAGAAACGCTATGCGGTACTAATTTATGATCTCGAAGGTAAGCGACTTGACGTAGACGGTAAGCCTGGTAAAGTTAAAGCCATGGGTCTTGACTTAAAGCGATCGGACACTCCGAAGTTTGTCCAAGAGTTCTTGAGCGAGATTCTATTAGATGTGCTAACTGGTGCAGAACGCGAAGCTATTATTGAAAAGGTTCGCAACTTCAAGCTAGAGTTTAAGGAATTACCGGCTTGGGAGAAGGGCACACCTAAGCGTGTAAACAACTTGACCAAGTACACCGCAGCAGAGATTAAAGAAGGTCGTGCAAACATGCCCGGACACGTTCGTGCTGCTATGAACTGGAATAACCTAAAGCGTATCTACCAGGATAACTACAGTACCGCAATCGTCGATGGTATGAAAACCATTGTTTGCAAGTTACGTGATAATCCTCTTGGATACACTAGCGTTGGATACCCAACAGACGTTGCACATATTCCGCAATGGTTCAAGGACTTGCCGTTTGACGATGGTTTAATGGAGACAACCATTGTTGATCAAAAGGTTGAGAACTTATTGGGTGTGCTAAACTGGGCAATTGCTGAGTCCACAGACATTAACTCAACTTTTGACAGTTTGTTTAGCTTCGAGTAAACTATGACAATGAAACTACATGACGTAGTTGAATTACGTCAAGCTCTTGCAGATATTTTACCTACTAGTGGAATTGAACAAGAGCTTGACTCTATCAACAAGAACATTGATATTGTTAAGAGTCGGTATGGCGAAGACTATGCATATCGACTTGAGCAGGTCCAGAGAGCATTGGACAATGTACTGGCACAGTTGCAAGCACCTTTGTCTCTGGTAGAGGACATCAAGGCAATGTCTCTAGCTGACCTAACAGATGCAACTGAAAAGTTTCGTTTACCTACCTATCAGGGAGAGCTTCGCTACGCTAATCCGGATCGAATTAGAGAAGTTCGACAACTGTATGTGCCTAACGGTGCAGACGATATTGTAAGCAGAGCCATAGACCTGTACGTTGACTGGAAATTTCCGGGACTTGAACTGGGATGCAGGGACGGATACTGGACCAAGTACTTGGTTAGCTGCGATCCGTTATATATTGTAGACGAGTTTCAAGAGTTCATTGACAGCACCAAGCAACTCTTTCCTGGTGAGTATCAGGCACGTCTGCGACCGTACGTGATACAGGATCACAATCTTTCGTCGCTGCCACAAAACCAATTTGGATTTGTGTTTAGTTGGAACTATCTCAACTATGTATCACTGTCTAATATTCATGAATACCTTAAGCAAGTATTCAATCTACTACGACCCGGTGGTGTGTTTATGTTTAGCTATAACAATGCCGACATGCCTGCATCAGCAGCGTATGCAGATAGCTACTACATGAGCTACGCACCAAAGAGTCAGCTACTACCAATGTGTCTAGAACTTGGATACGAGGTAGTGAGCACAACGGATCTTGAGCCAGCAGTTAGTTGGGTTGAGCTCCGCAAACCAGGCGAACTTAAAACGATAAAAGCACATCAAGTTTTAGGTGAAATAAAATATGCAAACCCTTGATATTTTCTAAATAACTCTATATACTTACTAATTAATTACTTTTTTGGAGACAACATGCAAGACTATTTAAAAGACATTGTAAAACACACTCATGGCCTAGGATTTATTGACCTCGTTAAGATTACTGGTACTGCCAGTGAAACGGTTATTAACAGTATCGCTGAAGATCGCAGCGTTATCGTTGAAGCAAAATGCAAGAACCCTGTGCCCGAGTTTGTTGGTACATTTGGTATGCCTAACTTAGGCAAGCTGCACACTATCCTCGGTATCCCCGAATACCGCGAGGGTGCAAACTTAACCATCAATACACAAGTTAACTCGGCAGGCGAAACTGTGCCAAGTGGCGTGCATTTCGAAAATGCTAACCGAGACTTTAAGAACGACTATCGCTTTATGACAGCTGAAGTGATCAATGAAAAACTCAAAGCTGTTAAGTTCAAAGGTGTTCGTTGGGGCGTGGACATTGTGCCTAGCGTTGCAGGAATTCAACGAATGAACTTTATGAGCCAAGCAAACAGTGAAGAAACTACCTTTACTGCCAAGACTGAATCTGGCGCATTGAAATTTTACTTCGGCGATCCAACAAGTCACGCAGGTAACTTTGTGTTTGACGCAAGCGTAACTGGCACTCTTACTAAGAGCTGGAGTTGGCCAGTGCAAGCTGTTCTTAAAATCTTGAGCCTACCTGGCGACAAGACACTAAAGATCAGCGACGAAGGTGCTGCAATGATCACCGTTGACAGTGGCATTGCTGATTACAGCTACATTATCCCTGCCCAACAAAAGTAATGCGGATAGATCCAGAGCTAGGAAAACTTTGGGCTAGTAAAGGGCACATACAAGGCGAATGCATGAGTCATCCTGACAGTGCGTTCATGTATGTGCATATTCCTAAAAATGCCAGTTCCTGGACTAAACCAAACTTATTGGATTACGGGTGGGAGTTTTACAATTACAAAACAGATGTGCTCAACAAGCATGCAATGATTGTTTTACGTGATCCAGTAGATCGTTGGTTAAGCGGCATCGCTGAGTTTTTAACTTTATATCACCCATCTTTTACCATAGACAGTCTCGAGCTCATCGAGTTAATTTTTGACAGAGTAACTTTTGACGATCACACTGAGCGCCAAGTATACTTTCTTGATGGGATTGACACTGATAATGCAACGTTTTTTTGGTGCGATGAATTTTACAGAATACATTTCTCTGAATTTATAACAAAAAACTATGGGCATAACAAATATGATCGCTATGATTATCAGCACGTAAGTGAAAGCAGTCCCGATCGTAAAAGATTTAAGAAGATTTTTAAAACAATAATTGATAGCGAACCTAAATACCTCAATCGACTCAAGGAATATTTTGAATCCGATTACAGATTAATAGAACAAGTAAAATTTTATGGCACAAGACAATCTAACCAGTAAGCAAAACGATTACGCAGTATTCTTACCAGCTATCAGCGGATTCTATGCAACCTTTATTGGTAAACAGCGCAATGAACAGTATGTTGACCCAGCACGATTTCCTGCTGGTCTAACAGACATGGAGCAGCTCAATTGGCTTAACAGCTCAAAAGGCCTATTCCCGTACAAATGGTCACTTTATTCAGGTGGGCATGCAAACCTAGATCTCACCAAGCAAGACTGGAGTGAAGACATGGTTCGCAACCGAGAAGCAGGTACATTTATCCTAGGCGACTCTGGAGGATTCCAGATTGCTAAAGGTCTATGGGAAGGTGACTGGCGTGACCCGAACAGCAAAGAAGTTCTTGACAAGATGGCAGCATTAGTTGCACAGGGAGTCACTGAAACAGTAAATGCCAAGGGCAAGAAAGTTAGAGTTGACCCAGCAGCCGATTACCAGAAACTGCTAGATGCAGCACAGAAGAAACGAGACGGAGTTCTTAAATGGCTAGACGGCATTGCCGACTACGGTATGATTTTAGATATTCCAACTTGGGTCATCCACGATAAAAAGGCCAGTGATGCATGTGGTATCAAAACTCTAGACGAAGCAGTAGCAGCCACCAAGTATAACAACCTGTATTTTATGGCACATCGTAAGGGCAAGAACAATGGCGGAGCCAAGTTCCTAAATGTGCTACAAGGTGATAATCACACCAGTGCAGATGAATGGTACAGCGAAATGAAAGACTTCTGCGACCCAACGATCTACCCAGACACGCATTTTGATGGCTGGGCAATGGGAGGTCAGAACATGTGCGATGTACACCTGGTGCTAAGGCGTCTAGTGGAGTTGCGACACGATAACTTACTACAAGAAGGCAAGCATGATTGGATGCACTTCTTGGGCACAAGTAAACTAGAATGGGCAGTGTTGCTGACTGTTATTCAACGTGCTGTTCGCAAGTATGTTAATCCTGCCTTTACTATTAGCTTTGACTGTGCAAGCCCATTCCTGGCAACTGCTAACGGACAAGTCTACTTCGAAAACGTTTACGAGCACGACAGTAAGTGGTCGTACCGCATGGCACCTAGTGCAGACGACAAGAAGTATGCAACTGATACACGTAAATGGAGTGATGGTGTAGTCCAAGATGGCATTTATCCACGTTGGGAAGACAGTCCACTAAGTGACCTGTTTAAGATGAAGGATATTTGTATCTACAAACCAGGCGACCTAAATAAGATTGGTAAGGAAGGTGTAACATCGTGGGATAGCTTTAGTTACGCATTGCTTATGGGCCATAACGTGTGGATGCATTTGACCGCAGTACAAGAAGCTAACAGACGCTTTGATGCAGGAGAACATCCTGCAATGATGCGCCGCAGTGTTGGCGACTATGCTAAGTTTGAAGATATTGTGGAAGCTATTTTTGCAACACCTGATAAACAAACAGCACTAGATATTGTAGAGTCTTACGATACATACTGGATGGAAATTGTTGGGACTCGTGGTTTTAAAGGCAAGAAAGCTAAGAACCCTAACACTTTGTACAATCGATTGTTTGAGCATGTAGTCGAAGACGAAGTTGACCCAGAACCGGACACAGAATTCAACGAAGATAAATTAGAGGAATTGGAAAATGAACAGACAAGGACATGAAGACGTATCGTTCTTTTATGGCACAGAAGTAGAGCATACTCCTGCATACGGAAAGTACACACTATTTGTAGTTGGCATCCAGACTCTTGAGAATATCGCAATGGCATTGTCTAGAAGCGAGAAACCTGTAGAGCACATTTACTTTGGTGCTAACATGAGTTTTCCAAATCCTAATGCCAATGATCCGAGTTGGAACGACTGGGAGAATATGATTTCACCGTTTTTAACTAAAGGATATCAATGCACACTGGACATTGACTCTAAGAGCGTTGAGGGATTACTCGAAGGCGGCCTGTGCGAATATAACAACTTTATTCCGATGATTTCGGTGAAGCTGCCGTATTTACAACAGCTTGGGTATAATGCTACAATCAAACTAGACGACAAAGACTTTGATGCAACTAACCCTGGTGTATGGTGTCATAGTCTACACGATTTAAAAAGTCGTGCGGTATTCACAGACTGGTCTAAGTACACTAAGGACGAAACATTATGACACGGTGGGATGAGGAATCTGGGTTGTATCTATTTACACCAGAAGAGTTTACAAAGCTACCCAATGGCTTTAAACTTACAAGCATTAGTAAAAAAACTGCGGTCAAGGGCACCGACTATATCGATCAAGATACTAGATTTGGGCATTTAGCATTTGGTGTGGTTGACCCCTGGAATCACCCCGACCGCGATTTATTTTTAACATTTATTTTAAGTGAGTAATATGAGTAGAGATCAAGCATTATCAGATAAACGCACACGTATTATGGATCGTGCGGAACGTAAAATTTGGGTTACCTTTCGAAAAGAAGGAATCCACAAGTATCCTGCCGCAGCAACCGACCCTGCACTAGCAACTGGCGACGAGTACGATGTATCGTTCTTGGGCGTCCCGCATCGTCATATCTTCCACTTCCGAGTGTGGATTGACGTTTTTCATAATGACCGAGACGTTGAATTTATTCAATTCAAACGCTGGTTAGAAAACTTGTATCGAGACTCTACACTGAGCTTAGATTTCAAGAGCTGCGAAATGATCGCAGACGATTTGTACACACAGATCAACACAAAATATCCAGACCGTTCTGTTTGGATTGAGGTAGCCGAAGATGGTGAAAACGGCGCACTCATTAAATACGAAACTCACCTTCCACAACTTATCAACGTTTAAGGAAACACAATCATGGCAAATGAGCATCTGCAAAAATACTTCCGTATGACCAAAGAGGTCCGCAACCTGTTCGACGACCTCGAAGAATATCTGGAGTTTTGCAAAAAGCAGGGCTACGTTTATGACGAGGCGCATCTCTACAACGAAAAAACTCCGTGGGGAGAAATGCAGCGTGTAAAAGCAGGCAAGCATCCTAAGGACAACTGGAGTCCTTACCCCAAGGAAAAACGTGACTTTAAGCCACGTGATCGCAACACGAACTGGAAGTACCGTTAATGGGTGCCGCTCGAGAAAAAGATCAAGCAGACTTTGACCTCGAGCGGTTTGTTGAGTTGTTTGATCAAGCATTAACTAGCACAGACGAACGAGTCACAAACGCATTACGAAGTCTGATGATGATGGTTGTATTAACTGCACCAGAGACACGGGGCCAACATATTGGTCCATTCAAGCGAATGGTTGACGATCATCATGACATGATCCGCAAGCTATCCAATCTCGAAGGCGAGTTGACACAACTGCGACACGAACTCAGAGACCGCGACCCGTATTACAAAAAATGGTTAGATCAACGTGAAGCAGATTGGTACAAAACAGTTCCTTATAAGTGGAACACTGACGAGTATTCATTTAGAAAGCAAGATCTAACTGATCTGTTGAATCAGAATCTCACAACCGCATATAAGAAAAATACTCCATGAACAAATTATATTACATGGGGCTAGAAAGCTACAAAGCTCGCTATACCCTACAACTAACAGAATGGAACAAACGTGCCTTTGATCGCCGTGGCGTCGAAGCAGTATATGTTCCAGGACTAACACTAGACAACAGTCAAAAGATTGTTACCGGACAAGTACTGGACGCACACGGTCGCAGCTACTTTGGTATGAGTCAACTAATGAACTTGGTTCGAATGATGCAACAAGGAGCAGTGACTAAAGATGATGTTGTATACTTCGAAGACATGTTCCAGCCAGGTTTTGAAAGCCTTGGCTATATTCTTGATCAAGTACCTGAAGCAATGCGACCGCGCATTTATGTACGGTGTTTGGCACAGTCAATTGATCCTGACGACTTTGTTCACGTATGGGGAATGTCCAAGTGGATGGGGCTCTATGAACAGATGGTGTGTGAAATCGTTCGTAAAACGAATGGAGCGGTACTCGCAACTAACGAAGAAATGGTCATGAACATGAAGATTGCAGGTTGGGACTGCCCGATCTACAATATCTCGGGCTTGGTGTTTAACACCGAAGAAGTTCGTGAACGTGTGGGTAACAAGATTACTCCTTGGAATGAGCGTAAGCATCGCGTGGTATTCTCTGCACGTTGGGACCAAGAGAAGCAACCAGACTTCTACATGGATGTTATCAAAGCATGGCACGAACGCCATCCTGGTAGCGGTGTAGAGTTTGCAGTTTGCTCGGGCGCGGCACTTAAGAGCAACAACGACAGCTACATGGAACGTACACGTGGCATGCAAACAGCAGGATTGTTGACCATTTACGAGGATCTTGAGAAGAATCAATACTATGACATTGTTAATAATTCTCGTGTTGTTTTTAATTGTGCATTACAAGATTGGGTCTCCAACACTGTCTCCGAAGCTGACGCTTTGGGATGTAACGTACTTTATCCTGCTTATCGTTCTTTCCCTGAAACTTTTGCAAACGATCATACTCGTATGTACGTTCCCTGGAGCATTGATGACGCATTAGACAAGCTAGAGAAGTTGTTGCAGAAGCCAAGCGAACACATGGGCAAGATCTGTGCATGGACTAGTGGTACTGCTGATCGCATTGTTGACATTATTGAAGGCAAGGGCGAACAGTGGTTGCGTATGAGTACCGACTACCGCAAACACACACATGAGTCTAAGTACTAAACAAGACATTTGGTTAACATTGGCTGGGGCACAATATCCCAGTCTCAATGAAGACCAACTAAGAGCACTAAGCCTAAAAGCCGCTAGCGAGTGGTACTTAGGTGGCGACACTGAACTGGTCCAGTTATTTGACCAGTACGTAATGTTAAAAAATTTAAAGGATATACAATGACAAATTTACAAGAACACTTTGACGCATACTTAGCAGAGAATGAAAAATTCGAAGCAGGCAACAATGCAGCAGGCACCCGTGCTCGCAAAGCATTGGCAGAATTAGGTAAAGCAGTTAAGGCACGCCGCAACGAAATTACTGAAACTAAAAACGCACGAGCAGAAGCTAAGAAGGCGTAATGTCCAAGACAATCATCGTTACTGGTGGATGTGGCTACATTGGTAGCCATGTCGCACGAGCATTTAAGTTTTCGGATCCAGCTAACAAGGTATTTGTTAACGATCGAGTCATGCGAGAGCATACTCTTAAAGGTCTAGACGGACACTGGATCGATGACTTTGCTTCCGACGAGTCTCTTGCAACAATCATTGATTTACAGCCTGATATTATTGTCCATTGTGCCGGTACTAGCTTAGTTGGACCGTCTATGACTGATCCCGCCGAGTACTATCGTAACAATATCAACAAAACTATTGCATTGTTGAATGTCGTTAAAGACCTGGACAAAAAGCCAACTATTATGTTCAGCTCTAGTGCTAGCGTATACGGAATTCCTGATTCTATCCCAGTGAAAGAACATGATCGCAAGGATCCAATTAGTCCATACGGCAACACTAAATACATGACAGAGCGTATTCTTCACGATTACAGTGCAGCATACGGAATCAACAGCATTTGCTTTCGCTACTTTAATGCCGCTGGCGCAGACCCATTTACATTTGATCTAGGACAAGAACGAGAAGCAACACACATTGTTGCTCGTGTACTTGAAGCAAGTCTTGCAGGTCGCGCAGTTACCATCAACGGTGACGATTATGCAACAGCCGACGGTACATGTGTTCGTGATTACGTGCATGTATGGGATATTGCATTAGCGCATATTGCAGGAGCAGAGTTCATTGAACAAACCACTGGCCCCGATACTACTGCAACAGCATCAATCTTTAACTTAGGCACAAACGCTGGAATCAGCAATAAGCAAATTGTTGACTATGTTGCAGGGCGGTACGGAATCCCATTCGTTAACTACGGCCCAAGACGCAGTGGTGACCCAGACGAGTTAATTGCAGATGCAACACTGGCTAAGCAAATGCTAGGGTGGGAGCCTCAGTACAGCGACATTGAGACGATTATCGATTCAGCACATAAATGGTATTGCAACAAATGACACAACCACTTCAAGCAAACTTAAAAGGATGGCCGTTTGCTGCGGCCCAATGCGTAGTTAGCAAACAAAGCGAAGACGCATTGCAGTTTTTTACCACGCAGGCAATGTTTGAAAATTGCATGCACGACGACACAGTTATTCCGCGCTACTACCAAAAGTTTCGCGATTGGATCGTGTCTTCTGAGAACAACAATGTCACAGGACTTGATGCATTTCCTGTAGCAGCATATAGCAACGGCACCACAGAGAGCTTTGATAAATTTTATCTAAAGCACTCTACTCGTCGATTCCGCTGCTTCCGTGGAGAATACATGTATCATCGGGTTGCTTGGAGAAATTATTTCCCTAATTGGGCGTTCCTAGACGACGAGCCACTTGCTGAAGGTGATGCAGTTGTATGCAGTCTGCCCTTTGCTGACACTGGGGATATTCATCCTGCGTTTGCAACCGGGTTCCTTGACGAATGCTATGCCAAGGGCATTCCTGTGTTAATTGATGCAGCGTTCTACGGCATTGTTGGGCAATTTGATTACAACTTCGACCATCCCGCAATTACCGATATTACATTTAGTCTAAGCAAGTCTTTTCCTGTTAACTATATGCGCATCGGTATTAGATTTACTAGAGTCGACGACGATGATAGTTTGTTAGTGTACCATAAAACACAGTATGTTAATCGACTAGGAGCCGCAGTTGGGTTGAAGTTTATGGAGTCAAAAACATGCGACAGCATTTACGATACATACAGAACCAAACAGCTAGATTGGTGTGACCGCATGGGCTTAGAACCAAGCAAATGTGTAATCTTTGGCATTGACTATAAACATCGATACGACCATTACAACCGAGGCATGACCAACACTAATCGACTTTGCTTTGCAAAGTATTACGAAGGCAACGTTTTACCGGTTGACATTAAATCGCAATAAACTGCTACCATATTTGTTGACTTTGCGTCTCTAAATACACTACAATCAATTACAGGTCATCCACGACCTTAACTCGGAGAATAATAATTGGACAATAGTAAAAATTTATCACAAGTAATCAGAAATAGATTACAAAATTCCAACACCCGCTTTTGGGCAGGAGACAACATTAGTGAGCACATCACCGATACTGAAAAGGATCAGCTTATTGATGAGCTAACTGAAAAGTTTGAGGGCGTGTTGGATAGCCTAATCATTGACCGCCACACTGATCCAAACAGTATGGGCACTGCACGGCGTCTAGCAAAGATGTATGTGTATGAGATCATGGCAGGACGTTATGAAAAGAGCCCTAATGCGACAGCGTTCCCTAACGACACAGAAGGCGCATATGATGGTATGTTGGTTGTGCGCAGCGAGCTCAAGAGCATGTGTAGTCACCATCATCAACCTGTATCGGGTGTGGCGTACATTGGCATTATTGCTGGACCAAAACTTATTGGTCTTTCGAAGTACACTAGGATTGCACAGTGGTGCGCGAGACGTGGAACTCTCCAAGAGGAACTCTGTATGGACATCGCTCGCGAGATCGAGTTTGCCACCGGCAGTAAGGATGTGGCTGTATACATACAAGCCACCCATGGATGTTGTGAGAATCGCGGTATCATGGCACACAGTAGTCTCACACAGACCACAGTTCTAAATGGTGCATTCAAGACTGATGCTAGTGTCAAGAAAGAATTCTTCGACAACATCAAACTTCAGCAAGAGTTTGCTCCACGATGAGCGTTGAGTGGAAACCTGTAGGGCACAAAGGCTGGGCGTCAGTTGCAATTGACAAACCCAACTTTTGCCTTAGAGCGAATTCCCACTCATCCCATCTGTACACTAACTTCAATGATGCTGCCACAATCGCTGCAACTCTGCTACATAGTGATTGGAACGACAAACCGTTGTACCTTGCACTTAGTGGGGGACTCGACAGTGAATGTGTTGCAAATGCGTTAACCCGGGCCAGTGTACCGTTTACTCCTGTTATCTTAAAAATTGACGGAGTAAACAAATTAGAGACTTGGTATGCAGAGTATTGGTGCCACACAAACAATGTGAAACCTTTGGTACTTGAATACACCGTTGATGACTTTGCTGATAAGTGCAAACAGTTTGCTAAACAGTCTATACACCTTAGAAACTTCTTTCAAACCGCAGTTCTTATACTGTACGAAACTATCGAGCAGTTGGGCGGATACTGCATTAACGCAGCCGGTGACATCAACTTAGACAGCGACACTAAAAAGTTTTATTGCCAGAGTCTGGATTTTGCAGGCGACTTGCTGGATTACCATCACCCAAGTTCATTCTTTATGTACACCCCTGAGCTCGCGTTAAGCTACATTAGTCAGTTTGACGAGACTCTGGACGAACAGTACAACAAGCTACAATTTTATAACGTGTCGCCCAGACCTAAAATTGACTATGTGTTTCCGTTGCATTTCGGTCAGCATCTAGTAAAAGATACAGTATACAGCATAGCGGGCCTAGCAAAAATTGACCCACTCAGCTACTGCCGTTTCTGGTATGGCGGCAAACAAGATGTTATTAATTTAATAAAAGGCAACCCATGATTGCACTACCACCCGGCTGCACTGTAACCTATGCAGTGTGGATTGACATTAAAGAAATGACCAACGATCTCATTGAGTGGTGCGAGCTTGTTGGCGGCCGCAAGAAAGTTGACAGCTATTACAATCACCGTGGCAGGAAAGTTGAGGTTGAGTATATTGCATTTGGAAAAGCCAAATGGTGTCACTATCATCAAAACGGAGAAGGTGGCGCACGTATACACTTCCATGGTGATGATGCATCGCTGGCAAGCATGTTCTTGCTCAAATTTATGGACAATGTAACTGCACACAATTTAAAAGAAGTGCAAGATCGTCGCGACACTATAGATGGATAAAAAGATTACTTGCACAGGCGGGCACAATCAATGGTATACTGTTTCACTTGATATTAGAGAAGCCCCGGGCCTGTCTACATGGCAACTGGATTTTAGTAGCAACGGCACTAAACTGATGCCATTTCAAGATGCTGCCGATTATGCTGCACAATTGATTGCCGGCAAACACAGTAACATTTTTGTGGGACTCAGCGGAGGACTCGACAGCGAATATATTGCAGAGGTTTTGTATCGCAACAGCATCCCGTTTACTCCTATTATCTTGGAGCGACCAGACAGTCGGGATCACGAATATGCATTGTATTGGTGCAAACAGCACAACATTATCCCAATGGTGATTAAGTTTGATGTTAATCAGTTGTTGCGCCGTACTATTAAGATAGTTCAACACCTAAAGCAGCGCATACTAAACTATGTCATTATATACTACCTTGCTGACATTGCAGAAGAACATGGAGGAGTCCTGATCACCGGAGAACCGACAATCGGGGATGATAGTATTGCAGAATTTGGTGTACCCATCGGGGACACATTTGGCATTAGCATCGGGAGCTTTATGACTGAAATATTTCATGGATCAAGGCACCCGGGACCATTTTTCTTATATACCCCAGAGTTGATGTATTCCTATGCTATGCATTTAGATACCACTATTAGTGATGCCGAGTCTAGAAGCAAGCTATACAACCTACCATTCCGACCAAAAAACGAACCTGTTATCTACTCAACTGAAACGGTCGATAAATTAGTATACTTGTTAAAACAAACTAAGTACACTAGCTTACCTGATAACTTTCACGTTGTTTGGAACAAGCAAGATTTTATATCTAAGTTCCAATAGCGGCCTTTAGAGCATCATCCCGCTATACAAATTCTGCTGCCTATGCTAAAATTAACATAGGAGAAACAAAGCATGACACCCGTTCAATACAAATATACCAGTACTAAAGAATATCACAATGCCTTTCCTGTTGCGTACAGACAATGGCGTGCCGACTCACACTGTAATCTAATCCATGGCTATGCGTTTAGCATGAAGTTCTATTTTGGAACCAATGACCTAGACGTTCGCAATTGGGCTGCTGATTACGGCGGACTCAAAGAACTAAAGCGAACACTAGAAGATCAATTTGACCATACTCTTATTGTTGCACAGGATGATCCAGAAATGGAAACATTCAAACTGCTACAAGAAAAGAACATGGCCAAGATTGTTGTGCTACCTGCACTAGGTTGCGAAGCACTCTCTGACATGCTATACAAGTATGTTAACGGAGTCTACATTCCAGAAATGTGGGGTCCAGGTGAAGCAGCTCGTCTGTGGTGCTATCGCGTAGAAGTGCGAGAAACACAAAGTAACATGGCGTACCGCGAAGGTCACCGTGAATGGAACGAGGACTTGTTTGCCTGATGGTATACGTTGCAGCTTTCTTGGTATGGACGCTGATGCTGTATGCTATTCACATAGCTGCCCATCATGCTCCGATCCTACGTAAGCTGCACAGAGATCATCACGCATACATAAGAATTGCCAAGACCACTAAGTGGCACTGGTCCAATTTATTCCTGTTTAACGACACATGGAAAAGCACAGCCGACTTGTGGGTAACAGAAGTTATCCCAACTGTGCTTTTTTCGTATGTTACAGGGCACTGGTGGATTTCAGTTTTATATTATTTGTGGGCAGCTCTTTTGCAAGAGACACTTGAGCACAATGCCCGCGTGAATGTTTACCCTCTAACATTTGGGCAGTGGCACCTAGTACATCACAGAAATTCAAAAAAGAATTTCGGACTTTTTATTCCTATATGGGATAAACTTTTTAAGACAGAAAGAAAAATCACTTAATGACTAAGACTGTAGCAGTTATTGGCGCTGGCATTGCAGGCATTACCACAGCCTACTATTTGGCTAAAGAAGGCTATCGTGTAACCGTTTACGAACAAGAGCGTTACCCTGCAATGAAAACTAGTTTTGCCAATGGCGGACAAGTTTCTGTTAGCAACAGCGAAGTTTGGACAACTTGGGGTAATGTTAAAAAAGGCTTCAAGTGGATGTTCAAGAAGGATGCTCCTTTGCTGATCCGACCTAGACTGGATTGGGCACAATGGAAATGGATTGCTAGATTTCTTTGGCACACATTTAATCAAGAATACCACAAGAACACAAAGTCAACTATTGAGCTAGGACTAGAGGCCCGAAAACTGTACGAAGAGATTCGACAGGAAGAAGGCATTTATTTCGATCGTAGTTCATCGGGCATCTTGCATTTCTACAAAGATGAGCAGTACTTTGATGCTGCCAAGCAAGCAAAAGCAATCTACAACGACAATGGGGTAGAGTGGGACATTTTATCCGGAGACCATACCCTAGCAATGGATCCTGCATTAAAGAACTTAACCGGGGTTAAAGGGGGCGCATGGACCGCGTCAGACTTCACTGGTGATATTCACAGGTTCTGTTACGAAATGGAACGTGTTCTCAAAGACAAGTACGGTGTAGAGTTTAAGTTTGATTCAAAAGTTACATCCAAATACGGTATACCGTATATCGCTGATGTGTTTGATGCTGTAGTTATTGCCGCAGGTGTTGGATCCGAACAGCTAGCAAACAGTGTAGGCGATAGCCTGGGTATCTACCCTGTTAAGGGATATAGCATCACGATTAATAACGTTGATCCTAAGCATTTGCCTAATGTAAGTTTGCTAGATGATCAAGCAAAGATTGTCACATCAAGTCTAGGCAATCGATTCCGTGTTGCAGGAACCGCCGAGTTGTGTGGAGAGAACTACGACATTACTAGAGATCGTATTCAGCCCTTGTTAGATTGGGTGCATACAAACTTCCCCGACATTAACACACACGATTACAGCCAATGGGCATGTTTGCGTCCTATGACCCCAAACATGTTGCCTGTAGTCAAACAAAGCAAAAAGAACAAACGGGTATTTTATCATGCTGGGCATGGCCATTTAGGTTGGACCTTGAGCCCAGCAACTGCTAAAATGCTAGTTAAATTAGTTAAAGAGAAAGTATGAGTCCCCAAGAACAAGAAATTATGGATATCCTGCAAGAAGAGTGCAGCGAAGTGATCCAGATGGTTAGTAAGTGTAGACGCTTCGGTCTAGACGAGACCCACATCAAGACCGGCGAGCGCAACCGAGACCTGCTCACTGGAGAGATCGGAGATGTCCTTTGCATGATTGAATTGTTGCAGGAGCGCGGTGTCATTAATGCACCTAGCGTTCAAGCTGCAATTCGTGCAAAGCGTGAGCGTCTAAAGCAATGGTCTAACATTTTTAAAGAAGAAACAAATGAAACTAAAAGTAAGTGAACTATTTTATTCTGCACAAGGCGAAGGTCGTTTTGTTGGTGTTCCGTCAGTATTTCTTCGCACATACGGATGTAATTTCACTTGCTCCGGTTTTGGTTGTGCGCCAGGTGAAAAGAGTACGGAAGCGGACGAAGTGGCAAAGAACATCCACTTGTATAAAGACTTTCTTAGTCTCCCACTTGTTAACACCGGTTGCGACAGTTATGCAAGTTGGCACCCGGCCTTTAAGAATCTCAGCCCAATGCACGAAACCGCAGAGCTTGTGGACAAGATGCTCGAGCTTATTCCGCAACGTAAATGGAGCATGAATAATAACAATGACGTGCATCTTGTAATTACAGGAGGCGAACCATTGCTAGGATGGCAACGTGCATATGAAGAATTGTTGACCCATGATGGAATGAAGGACTTGCAAAATCTAACATTCGAAACAAACGGAACGCAAAAGTTGCAGCCCAAGTTTAGACAGTTCTTGCTAAACTGGACATTGAACGACAAATACAATTCGGCAAACGTGCGCCGCACCCCAAATGCACTTACCTTTAGTGTGAGTCCTAAGCTGAGTGCCAGTGGCGAAAACTGGGACGATGCAATCCAGCCCGAAATTGTTGCTAGCTACCAAGACATTGGCACAGTGTATCTAAAGTTTGTTGTTGACAGCGAAGTACACTTTGCAGAAGTTGAGCGAGCTGTAGCTGCTTACCAGGCCGCAGGGTTCACGGGCAAAGTATTTGTAATGCCACAGGGCGGAGTTGTTACTCCGTATGCAGAAAATCGCGTTAACGTAGCAAACTGGGCACTGGAACGCGGATTTAATTACAGCCCACGCTTGCATGTTGACCTTTGGGGCAACGGCTGGGGCAAATAATTGTGTAAAAGGAACTAAAATGGCAATTAAAAAACCTGTAGCAGCTAAGAAAGTTGTTGCTAAAAAGGCAGTTGCAAAGAAGCCAGTGGCTGCTAAGAAAACTGTAACTAAGGCTCCAGCAAAGAAGCCAGTGGCAGTCAAGAAGCCGGTAGCTACCAAGAAGCCAGCAACCGAAAAGCCAAAGTTAACTGTTAAAGCAAAGAGCGCAAAAGAACTAGCAACCAAAAAAGGCGAGCCTTATGTTAGTATTCTTAGCGTTGAGTTAGATGTCAACGATATCGGCAACGGTGCGTTTGAACTAGACTGGAATGATATCTTTGTTGCAAAGCTAATCAAGGCTGGGTACAAAGGCAAGACCGATGCCGATGTAGTGGATAATTGGTTTAAGACCATATGCCGTAACATCCTCACAGAGGAATACGAGCAATGGGAAGCTAACCAACCTGAAGAAATGAGACCACGTGTAATCGATCGCAGAGACTTAGGCGACGGTAAAACAGAAGTGTCATGAAGTCTATTGAGCAACCAAAAACGGTTAAGGTGTACCAGCTTCTTAGAATGACTGGTGCATACATCAGCGGAGTATCGTCATCTACGCCAAACTCACTTTCTATGGGCATTGGGTTCTATCTCACACTACAGGAAGCAGAACACGTTCGTACACTTGAAATTCTTAAAGATACAACAGCAGCCGGATCACCGAAGCCAACATGGCATATCTTTGAGCTAGAGTTTCCTAACCCAGCGTACCAAGAATAATGTTATCAGTTCATGTGGATGGCGTAATGCAAATACCCGGCATTGATTACGTCATTGGTAAAGATTATATTGCATTTAACTCTCCGCCAGCAGTTGGGGGATCAATTCACGTAAGCAGCCAAATTGGCACCCATGCGAGCATATGGGGAGACGGAACCACGTTTGTGTTCCCCATGATGACTGATTTGGAATCGTATACTCAGACCATGAATATTCTAAACGATGCAGTAAAGTATTACAGAAATCCAGCAGTAGCGGATTTAATAGAACAACTTCGTGTAGTTGTGGAATTGGTTAAACAACATGGTTGAAGTTGAATTTGATCGCGGTTTCCAACATGTGGCAAAGGAATGCGAAAAGCACATTGGTCCATGCAAGTTCTACCTACACAATCGCATAGGCGGCGCAGGGTGGGATGTTAGACCATTGCCCGGCAATGGTAGCAAAACTATAGCAAGATTTGATGACCCACAAATGGCAACGTTTTTACAATTGAAATTATGATTCTCTATGTTAATGGCGACAGTCATAGTGCCGGTGCCGAAGCAGCAAATGATTATGCTTTTGCTGAAGATGATCAAAAGTATCACGAACTAAAACGAATGCCGCACCCAGACAATCTCGAAGTTAGCTATGGGCAACAGCTAGCAAATAAAATTGGTGCAAAACTAATCTGTGACGCAGAGTCTGCGAGCAGCAATCATCGAGTTATTAGAACAACACACGAATACCTTGCGAGAGAAACGCCGGACTTTGTGGTCATTGGCTGGAGTACGTGGGAGAGAAAAGAGTTTCACGATCCATTTACCGGCGTTAAGTGGCAAGTAAATGCAGGCGGCATTGGGCACGATTGGCCGCAATGGCTTAAAGACATATACCCCAAATATATTAGCGAAATTGATTGGAACCGGGAAACTATCTTGTCACACAATAAGCTATTTCAATTCCACCAAGACCTACAACACCTAAGTATCCCGCATCTGTTCTTTAATACTTACTCGTACTTTGATCTTGCGCAAGAGCGCCAATTGGACTGGGACGGGTGTTACGTAGAACCATACAGCAAAGATGGCACATATTACAATTGGTGTTTGCAAAATGGATTCAAGCCAGTTAAGCCAGGCAGCTATCATTTTGGGGCTGATGCACACGCTGCATGGGCCAATCATTTATACGCACTAATCGTCCAAAAGTTGTTGACTAGATAATCAATAACTGCTATTATTACTACTAATCAAATTCTCTATGAAATATCTAATTGTTGACACCGCAAACACATTCTTCCGCGCACGCCACGCAGCCCATCGTCAAAGCGACACATGGGATAAACTAGGATTCGCAATACACGTCACTCTTGCAAGCATTGCAAAAGCATGGCGAGAACAACAAGCCGATCACGTGGTCTTCTGCTTAGAAGGTCGATCGTGGCGCAAGGACTTTTATGCCCCGTACAAGAAAAATCGAGCAGTTGCAAGAGCAGCGCTCACTGAAGCAGAGCAAGAAGAGGATGCACTATTTTGGGAAACTTTTGATCAATTCAAGACGCTCATCACAGAAAAGTCCAATTGTACTGTTCTCCGGCACGAAAGTCTCGAAGCAGATGACCTGGTGGCAGGATGGATTCAAGCACACCCTAACGATGACCATGTAATTATTAGTACAGATAGCGACTTTCATCAATTGCTAGCACACAATGTTAAACAATACAACGGTGTCGCAGACGAACTACATACACTAGAAGGAATTTTTGATGCAAAAGGTGCCCCAGTCAAAGATAAGAAAACAAAGGAACCCAAAAAGATTCCGGACCCAAAGTGGATCCTCTTCGAAAAGTGCATCCGCGGTGATGTGTCAGACAACGTTTTCTCTGCATACCCTGGCGTCCGCGTTAAGGGGACTAAAAACAAAGTCGGGCTCCAAGAAGCATTCAATGACCGGGAAACTAAAGGCTTTAATTGGAACAATCTAATGCTACAGCGTTGGGTAGATCATAACGGTGTAGAGCACAAGGTCCTTGATGACTATAATCGCAACGTTACACTGATTGACTTGACTGCACAGCCCGAACATGCTAAAATGTGGATTGCTGAAACTATTGCTACTAATGCAGTACCAAAAGACATTGCACAAATTGGCACAAAGTTTCTAAAATTCTGTGGCAAATACGAACTCAAACGTGTTAGCGACAACCTACAAAATTACGTAGACTTTCTTTCAAAGGCATACCCAAAATGATTACACTTTCTCAATTCCTAGAAGCTGGCCAATATCGCATTACTGAAGGCAGCACTTATGGCTGGCAATGCTATGGAGACAATGCATACGCCCTTGATGTGCAAACCGGTGATTGGCAGTCTAATAGTGCTTCTGTTGTGTTTGATCGCAGAACTCAAGAGGTATATCAGGCTACCTGCTACGACTATAAAAACAACAGAGCCTATCGTATCTTTGGTAACGACGACCGTCGCCGAATGTGCGAAGCGGAAGCCTTGGTTCGTGGCGTAGATAACCGAGAAGCATGGGAAGATGTCAACTACGTAGACCTTGAAGTAGAAGAAGACTTCCTGGATAAAATGACTGCAATTATAGCTGAACAAGCGTACGACACTATGGTCAGTATTCCGTTGGACCTTGACAAAGAAACTCTGCATGAGTTGATGCTACGAGCCCACAAAGAAAACATTACTCTCAATCAAATGGTCGAACGTGTTCTACAAGCTGCAATTGATCATGCCAAAGATATTGTAGGAGAACAGGATGGGGTTTAACGAGACAGTCACTAAACTGGCATTAGAAGCAGGTGGCGCCCACTATCCCGAAGTAAATCGCATGCAACTTGATGCATATACAAAGTTAGTGATTAAAGAGTGCCTCCAAGCAGTCGATGATGCTGGTCGCGCCCACGTGTATACAACATTTGACCAAGGACAATTTGAAGCGTCTTTGGAAAGTGCAAAGCAATCAATTAACAAAAGGTTCGGATTATGATCAGCGCTGCCTTACTACTTTTAATCATGCTCCAAGTTAAACACTGGTACATTGACTTTGTTGATCAAAGCATGGACGAAGTTAACAACAAAGGGCACTACGGTGAATGGCTGGGTATCAGACACAGCCTTAAACACGGCTTTGGTACGTATATCTGCGTTGCTCTATTGGTTGGAGCCCAGTACTTTGTATTTGCGTTAATCATTGCATTAATCGACACAGTGATACACTATCACACAGACTGGGCTAAAATGAACTGGGGCAACCGAGACATTCAAACTCCGGCATTCTGGAATCATCTGGGATTAGACCAAATGGTACACCAAATTACCTACATCCTTTTGACCTATATGGTGTGTGCATGATTGGTAGTATCGCGCCCGGGAGCATGATTCATGTCGACGGTAGCTACAATGGTTTGCCGTATATTTCGTCTAACCCCAATAATCCAATGCAAGGGGTCATGCGAGTCAATGGTAGCAACATTGAAGTGTTTAACGGATCCTCTTGGACTATTTTATCTATGTCGTATCCGTCCATTTCAGTCAATGGCGCTGCACAAACGGCAATTCTGTGGGCACAGCAAAAGATGGCCGAAGAAGAAAATCTCAAGCAGCTAGCCGCAAGGCATCCTGCGGTTGCAGATGCAATGAACGCAATTAACGAAGCATACGATAAACTTAAAGTTGTTGTAGCTCTAACAGAGGAAGAAAACAAATGAAAGCATGGTTAAGCAGAAAACTGCACAATTTATTGTATCCCCCGGAGCAAAATCTAGCATTAGCTAAAAGTGCGGCAGTGGAATCAACTGGCATCGATGTAGACGCAGGACTACGGTTTACGGTTATGGCTGCTCGAGGCGGCACTATTGTGCAAACTAGATCATACGATCGACAAAAGGATCGCAGTGACTGTACAACACACGTTATTCCAGAAGGCGAAGATATTGCAGTCCGTGTTGGCGAAATAGTTAGCATGGAGATGCTAAGACAATGAGCCATCAAAATATAGCCCTAGGAGGGTTATCGGTTACGGGGGCGATGATTGGGGGTCTTGCAGATCAGCGGTCGCATAGATTCCAGGGACTTGACATTAGAGTTAGTCCCGCAAACGGCGGGTGGATTATTAGTATCCACCCCTCCACCTATTCAGTCGGGTACGCAGTAGAACCTGATTTGTATGTAGTTCACGAAGACCAAGACATTGGCACAGAGTTAGGCAAAATTATAACTATGCATTGCCTAAAGAAAGAGAACAAATGATGATTATCGCAAAACCTGTAGTAAAAAACAAATATTGGATTGTTGAAGATGCAGGTACTAAGATTGCAACAATCCAAGCAATCGACGAAGGCGGTTATGCATACGTCCATGACGACCAACGCGAACGCTTTGCTACTATCAAGATGTTGAGCAAAAAATACAACATTGTGTTCGATAACGCAAAGCCTGCTAAAGTTAAAACAGGACACGAATGTTACGGCTTTCCGTGCAGCACAAAACCCCATAATCAAGTATGGGACGTAAAGCGAGGACTGCCAATTTACAGCAAAGAGGTTAAGAGCAAGAGTTTGTATTGTGCAGGATACTATGCTGTTAAATTTAACAATGCGTGGATTGCAGAGTACTGTCCCAAGAATATCACGCTCAGCAGGTACGATTACCACGGTCCTTTTGCAACAAAAGACGAACAAATCGCTAAATTAAACGAGCTAAAGGAGTGATATGGAACAACTAAGTCTAGCTATGCGTACATTTAATGATCGCGTAAAGCAAATGAACCAAACCAACGGTAAACAGTTGGTATTGTCCGCTCAAGAGGCTCGCAGCTTACATAACGATATTTTCGCTATGCTCACAAACATTGCAGAACTAGCAAGCAAGGGCAACACAGAGACTGACGTTATACAAATTAGTGTTGATGGCGGTGGCTTTAAGTAATCTACGCATATTAAGATGATAAATACTTTATCAAGGAAATATTGAAATGTCGAGACCAAAGCCAACCGTTCTATTAGAGCACGTTAACAAGACCACTTACAAGTCAGACCAGATTCTGAGCAGTGAGGGCATATGGGCGGTATTCTACGACAATGCACCAATTAACCTTAAAAAGTCTCACACGCTAATTCATTACCCGGGACCTAAGTACGCCAAGTGCTCGTTCTCTAATCCCGGGCATGCAGTAAACTTAGCAAAGAAGCTAAATGCACTGTTTAAAACTGATAAATTCTCTGTAGTGTTACTCAAAGCCGGTGACCAAATCTACCCATGACAGACAGCAGGACTGGATAAACAAATCTATCCTAGCTGCCGGACTCCAGCCTAGCATGGTTGGAGATGTCCGAGCTATGTGGTTTAGAAATCCACTCAACAAATACAGCCTACGATTAACCTACATTGGGTTTAAGTGGGCTGTATCTCATTCTAAGTTTGTTCCACACAAGGTTACACTAGAAACTGTTATCAACGGCAAGCAGATGTTACAGCTTGAACGCTTGTTTAGCGAGCCCTATTACTTTAATGAAAAGTCTATAATGGTGTTTAGCGAAACTGATGCTGTTATGCTGCAATTGCATGCAGGCAACTTAACACAGTATTTAGATAACCTAGATCAGTAATAAAATTCTCTAACCGACTCAGCGATAAACTCCACTTCGCTGTCAGTTAACTCAGGGTAGATTGGTAAACTAAGAGTTTCTTTGCTAAATGTAGCGCCAGCTGCCCCAACGCCGTCGTGTGCATACGATGCAGCAACACTCATGGTATCCAATGGCTGCGGATAATGAATCTTTGTATCGATACCAAGGATTCTTAGGTGGTGCATTAGATTGCTACGACTAGCAGTAACTCGTAGAACAAACTTGTGCCAAGCATGCTCTACATCTGCATTAGGCCCCAACACATCAAGAAACGGTGTTAGCCGCTGGGTGTAATATGCTGCAATGTCTGCTCGACGCTTTTGCCATGCATCAAAGTGCTTGAGCTTAACTAACATCTGAGCGCAATCACTTTCGCTCATTTTACTGTTGGTGCCTGCTATGTCGTGATTACTAACTTTGCCATTGTCTCGTAGATTCTTGATGGTCATGGCAATCTCTCGACTGTCGGTGAGTACCATGCCACCTGAGCCGTAGTTGGGTAGGTTCTTAGTTGGGTCGAAACTCAACACACTAACTGTACCCATTTTCCCACTAGGGATTCCTTTGTACTTTGCCCCAAAGCTCTGAGCTGCATCCTCAATAACAAAAGGTGCTTCGCCAACAAACTCTGTTAATATGCGAAATTGATCGTAGTCAATGGTATTGCCAAATAAATTGGCGTACATGATTGCAGAGATATTTTTGCCACGTAAACTAAAGTTTGCACTTTTTAAGTCTAGTAGTCCGTTGTAATCAACGTCCACAAACTCAGGAAAGTGTCCACCTAATAAAACGCTGTTTACAGTGGCTGCAAAGCTAATGGTAGGTATGAGCACCGCCCCGGCATTTTTAACGCACTGTAGGGCTAATATAAGCCCTTGTGTGCATGAGTTTACGCTAATAGCATAAGTGCGATTGCAGCGAAGCGCAATTGCCTGTTCAAATGAGGTAGTGTAATGCCCATCTAATACCTGTCCGCTAGTGTATACTTTATCAGTAACGTCTAGGATTTCTTCTCGTAGGTTTTGGTATTGCCTAGCAACACCAAAAAACGGAATTACAGTTTTGTTTTCCAAAACGGACTCGATTTAAACCAGTCGTGATATTTCTGGAAACCTTCTTCAACATCAACTTTAGGATCAAACCCAAAGTCTCTACGTGCAGCATCGATATTTAATGCACCACGCGATGGAAAGTCTGCATCTTTATCACGTACTTCTACCTTGCCCTTGCCTGCAATTTTAATAGCAAGGCTAGCAGCCTGTAGTAGGCTACAACTGTGACTCTTGGTAATGTTATATGTTCCGTTAACCGCTTGCTTGCTTAGTGTAGCAGCAACGATACCCGCAGCAGCATCTTCTACATACGTAAAGTCTAGCGTTTCATTTGCGCCGTTGACTTTAAGGACCTGTCCTCGCATAGCTGACAGCATAAATTTCGACACCACACGATCCTCGACGTCCAGTTCTCCGTAGACAGCACTAGGACGAATAATAACATGATCAAAGCATCCACGACGAGTATAATCTCTAACAAGCTGTTCTCCCATATATTTCATAATGCCGTACTGGCCTTGCGGATTGCAGATAGCTGACTCAGTGACATCGTCCTCGAAGTCGCCGTACACCATACTAGAGCTGATGTAAACAAACTTTGGAATCTTGTTAATCTTTGTCTGTTCTAGTAAGTTAACAAGAGCAGTGGCCATCACTTCGCTGCCCCATACAGGGTTAGCACCTACTACCTTTTGTCGTGGAAAGCTAGCAAGGTGAATAACTGCATCGCACTTGTCTGCAAAGGTTCTAAAGAAATCTTCAACTGCTTTTCTGTCACACAAATCAAAGTGATGCACAGCAGCCTTCATGCGACTTCTACGTGCTCGATATAAGTAGTCAAGCTCGTCTTTGTTAACAAACCCATAGTCTGTTACGCTGTCTATTATAAAACATTCGTGACCTTGTGCTTCTAGTTGGCGGACTACATTGTGCCCAACAAACCCAGCACCACCTGTTACGATAAATTTCATACAGCCATCTCCGCTTTAATAGCACCGTGACTTTCGTAATTTACTAGCTCAATGTCAGCCATTGTAAATTTGGTAATGTCAGTAATGCTGGGATTAAGGCGAAGTTGTGGGGCAAGCAAGGGTTCACGTGATAATTGTTCTTTTACCTGCTCTACATGATTTAGGTAAATGTGTGCATCCCCGAGTACGTGAACAAACTCTCCAACTTGTAAATTGCACACTTGTGCGATAAGGTGAGTCAACAAGCTATAGCTTGCGATGTTGAATGGTACGCCCAAGAACATGTCACAACTTCTTTGATACATTTGGCAACTTAGTTTGCCGTCGGCTACATAGAATTGAGCAAGGATATGGCACGGTGGCAGGGCCATAGCTTCTAATTCGCCTGGGTTCCATGCAGATAATATATGTCGTCGTCCGTGTGGATCCTGCTTGATACCGTCAATCAATTGCTTTAGTTGATCAACTTCTTTGAAATGGACACTACCGGATCTATTATATGTAGTGCCAAAATCATCTTGGAATGTTTCTTGCTTGTGCTCAACAGGAGTGCGCCAGTGTCTCCACTGTACGCCATATACGCGACCTAAGTCGCCTTCAAACTTAGCTTTAGGTTGCCAGTAAGGTGCTGTGGCATTGGCAGTCCAGATGGTGTTCTTGCTAGACTCGGCGCTACCATGTAATATCTCTCGCAACCGCTTTTCGTCCCCCGAACCTTCAATGAACCACAGCAACTCTGATACTACACTTTTCCATGCTAGCTTCTTTGTTGTAACAGCAGGAAAGGATTCTGCTAAGTTGTATCGTTGTTGCATGCCAAACATGCTAATTGTGCCAGTTCCGGTACGATCGCTTTTTGTTGTACCTTCTTCAAGTACTTGCTTTAATGCGTTTAAATATTGTTTTTCCATTTTTTGATAAATAAGATTGTAGTTCGCGGAAGTGGTGTTCCCAACTACTCTAATGCTACAAGGAGCAATCAGCAATGTATTTACAAAATAAGTATACACAGTGTTATTATAATATAATTCAGGCCGCAAAAGCTAGACTAACTTTGCCGGAATATTCAGAAAAACATCATGTAATCCCTAAGAGTTTGGGCGGAGACAACTCAGTTGGTAATTTAGTAAAACTGTCAGCCAGGGAACATTTTATTTGTCACAGACTTTTAGTTAAAATGACCGAGGGTACTGCTAGACGAAAAATGTCACATGCTATATGGGCAATGGCTAATCAACAAAACAAATATCAACAACGGTATAAAATAAATTCTAGAACATACGAGAATTTAAAACAAGAAAACGCTAAATTATTGTCTGAGATTTTTAAAGGTAGACCCGGACCTAATGCAGGAAAGAAGCTGTCAGACGAGACAAAGCAAAAAATGTCTATCTCAGCAAAAAAACGGCCGGTTAGTCCGCAAGCACGAGCTGCATTGGTTAAAGCTAGGTCAGGAGTTCCGCCTAGCAATAAAGGTAAACCGATGTCTCAAGAACAAAAAGAAAAGATGCGTATATCAGCTCTAAGGCGCTGGCAATCGCTTAAATAAGCTCTCATACACCACCGTGGTAAAATTTGTTGTTGGATCCGCAGTAGCTGTCTTGGGAGTCCAACCTGCTAAGAATGATTTTAAATTTAGCTTAGTGTCTATTTTATACGAACCCTTGTGGTGCGTCAAGTGTATCTGGTCAATGATGTCTTTGCATTGTTCCAGGATATCTGGACCACCAATGATCCAGATAGTTTGGGTAGGGTGTAATTTTTCTAGCTTGAGTACTTCGTCAACTAGATTGCCCTTGATAGTTGCAGTATGAAAGGCAGGGCGATTTGTTGCAACGTATGTGGTCCTGCCCTTAAGGGGCTTGGGCATGTTCTTGTCATCCCATGTTTTGCGACCCATAACAACAACGTGGCCTGTTGTGAGTCTCTTAAAGTTAGCTAAGTCAGCGGAATTGTGGGGCCATGGCATGGTGCCATTGAAGCCCATCCCGCCGTAGTGGTCCACGGCGAATAAGGCATTTATCATAGATTTTTTAGTAGATTGTCTGTTGCTGGTTGTACAGCTTTGCGCACTTCGTCGAGGCTAATGTAAAAATCAACATCGTCGATAATGTCGTCGAGTGCCTCCAAACGGTCTTCGATATGCATCTGCAACTCATCTGGATCGGCACCCTCGGCTAGCATCTCTTTAATATCGAGCCTAACCTGGGTTCCGTCTTTGAGACTAACAATTAGAGACTCAAGCATTCCAATGGGAACATCATATTTCTCAACTTCCTTGAGTATGGATTCCCATTGTTTCTTAACATTTACGTTAAGCTTCTTGCTTTTTACTCGTTTTGGCTTTTGTGGTTTTTGTTCTTGTGCCATTTGTTTTTGCAGTAGTAGGATTTAGGGTTTGGGCTTCGGCCTCAAGGCGTGCAGCTTCAGCAAGCATGCTTTCTGCGTTTTTACGCATCTGCTCTGCTTGTGCGGCTCGCTGTTTAGCTAAGTCTGCGTCACTCAAGACACCTGCTACATACTGTTCGGCACTAATACTACCTTCAACAGGAGAATTTGTTCTACTGTTCTGCGGCATCCCGACTTCACGTGGTTCAGCTTTCGCTCCGCGCTTACCGGTCATCCCACGGCTTGAATCAATTTCTGCTAAACGCTTAACTGCTTCTTCGCCCTTGGCCATTTCGTTCAAGATGTTGTTTAGTTCATCTAAACGAACGCTGCTCTTATTGTTTGGCGTAACTAAGACTTGGTTACATGGAACCTTCTTAATCATGCCCTCTTGGTGTAACACTGTTAACAATACGCGACCATCGGCCATGTAAGTTCGGTGCATAACTTCGCTAATCTCTTTAGCGTTTTGTCCGACATCGCTTTCCACAGCTCGCATAAGCTCGTCGTGGATCATACGTGGAAGCAAGTCGCTATAAACGACTAGACACATATGGCTTTCGTCTGGTACTTCTCGGAACATAATAACAACCTTGCGGTCATTGTGTTTACCAACGTGTTTAACCATTTTGATTCTCCTGAGGGGTATTTGGTTCTGGTGCAGGCTGTAATGCGCCAGTTGCAGTTAAAAACTTAACTAGCCTATCATGTAATGCACCAACTTCGGCCATTTCATCGGCACGAATTGCACCGCGTTGTGCAGTGGCTTGGATAACTTTCAGCATTAAAACCATGTCTGATAATTGCAGACCTGGCTGTTCTGATTGTTGTGGGGACTCTTGAATTTGTTCGTCACTCATTGAAACATCCTATCAAATAACTATAGTTATTTACGATAGGATGTTCGTAGTGGAAAATTTTTAACTCAAAAGCCTGATTCGTATTTGTTAATAGTATTCAGGATAAGAGCAAAGTAGCTAGCTTCGCCGGGAATCTCAAAGCTAACCATCTTTTGTGCCGAAGTACCGCCACTGTCTGTTTCTGTATAGAAGTCGCCGAAGTAAAAGCGCCCGTCTAAGTTTTCCCAAATCCAGTCAGTGATTGTTTTTTCCTGACACGCTAGATCAAAATGTACGGTAGTGAAGTGAGGAGGATTACTATCAACCCTCCTCAATCCAAACACAGTTAACGGATTAACTTCGTTGTTCTTTAACATCAGTCATCGCTGCCGGTTGAAATTCCGATGATTTGCAGCAGGTTAATGAACAAGTTAATAAAGTCCAGGTACAAATTCAGTGCCCCAAGCACTTCCTCTGACGTGGTGTCCACGCCATCAACGCTCACTGCTTCTCGGATTTGCTGAGTGTCGTATGCAGTAAATCCCAGGAAGATCACAATCGCAATAGCACTAATAACCATTTGGAACACTGAGCTGCCGATAAACAAGTTAATCAAGCTAGCAATAATGATCGCAATCAGCGCAATAAACAGCATCTGCCCCATGCCACTTAGATCCTTCTTAGTGAAGTACCCGTAGACGCTCATTACACCAAACAGAACAGCAGCGCCCATAAACGCAGTAAAGATACTGCCCAATGAGTATACCACAAAGATGCTAGCAAAACTAAGGCCCATTAGTGCAGCAAATACATGCAGCAAGCCTACTGCAACTGGTGCAGGTGGGTTAGCGGCAATAGCAGGAGTGATAAAGAAGATTGCAACCAACGGTGCAAAAATTACTACCCACTTCATGATGCCTGTAAAGAAGAACTGCATGAGTTCTGCGTTGTGCCCCACAAGGTAGCTAAAGAACATGCTGTTCAGTACTGCGGTCATCATGTAAAAATACACACGACCCATTGCTTGGTTGACGCCTGCCGCGTCTCGATAAATGCCAGTTGAAACCATTATGCTTTCTCCTCTTCGCCGTTGGTAATGATGGTGATCTTCATCTTTTCTTCCGGGATTGGACGATTGATTTCGATCTTGGTTTTCAGTGCATCGTCGGCCGCTGCACGGAATCCTTCAAAGAGCTCGAACTGCTTAGTGATCTCAACGATCTCGGCAGCACGGCTCAGGTCCTCGAGACGCATCTCGAGTTCCATGATTCGGTCAACTGCGGCTTGCATATCTGCCGGCACGTTGAGGTAATCCTCACGCAGTTGGACCTTGTTTTCTTCAACTTCTGTAGTCATGTTCATTCCTTAGAGTTTAAAATTTCACTTGCCTTTAGCGGCTTCTTCGTAGTGAGCCCACACACCAAACTCGGGCTCGGCACCAGGATTACCCTTGATGATCCAGACCGTGTCGCAATAGTTTTCAACTTTGCTTGGCTCCCAACCAAAGAAGCAGTAGTCGGTGAACATGATCAGCTTCTTGGGCTCCATGCCTTCGTTGATCAAACGCTCCCAAACACACATTGGATCAGTGCCGCCACCGCCACCGGGTTGGAACTCAGCAATGTCTTCCAAGTTTTCGCTAGTAAAGTCTGCGTAATTATGCACCTGAGTATCCCAGCCCATTACGTGGATCTTGTACTCGTCGTAGGATTCCATAATACCCTTGATCTCGCTCAGGAAGATCTTCAAGTCATGGTCAGTGATAGAACCGGAAGTGTCGATGCCAATCACAACATCAATGGTTTCGCCAGGCTTCTGTGCAGGCAAAATAGCATCCATGTGCCATGCTTTACGGCCCGGGCGAGCAAAGGTGTAATCGCTCTTGATAGTAGATTGAACTTGCTGCTCCAGCAATTCTTTCCAACCAATCATGGGCTCAGTCATGTCCTTGACCAAACGCTTAACACCTGCAGGCAGGTTACCAGCACCAACAGCCTGTGCAGCGTTAATAACTGCTTCTTTAATCTCGTCGCGGATAGCATCGCGCTCTGCCTTAGTCAGACGAGGGCGACCATTGCCGTCCTTATCACCGTCACCATCGCCGTCACTTTCGTCGGAACCATCCATGTGCTCGTCCAGCACTTGTTGAGCCAACTTGTTGATGTCGACCTTGTTGGCGTTTTGCATCAAGTCGTCGTAAACTTCTTCTGCACTCATGCCTTTGTACTTGGGGTCGTACAGCATGCCCACAACGGTGATCTTCTCGCCAATACGCTGATCAATCAAGTCTGCGTTAACGCAATAGTCGTCTGCAATGTTCCAGATCTTAGGATCACGGCCACCACGTCGACCCATGTGGTCATAAACAGCGTGGAGAACTTCGTGGCCCACCAGGAACTCAACCTGCTTGAGCGGCATCTTGTTAACGAACTCGCTGTTGTAGTAGAACTTGCGACCATCGGTTGCCGCAGTAGGGCACCATTCGTCTGCGTTAACAAGATTCATGCGGGTAGCCAAGTTACCGAAAAACGGAGCCTTCAACAGAAGACCGATACGTGCGGTAATGAGTTTTTCTTTTGCTGCCGCGTCCACCTTGGGATCAGTGACAGTTACGGCCTTTTTCTTTTCTGCGAGTGTCGTGCTAGACATTGTTACTCCTGGTTAATGTATGTATTATACAAGATATCGAATTATCGGTCAATTCTTGTGATCGTAGTATGCAGTCACACCAAACGGTGCAACAATACTAGTGGTGCTGTGCAGCAAAAACAAGGTATCTGTGTAGTTTTCGTCGCCAGGTCCGCACCAATTGGGGCAAGGGTAGCCATCAGTAAACATAATGAACAACTTC
>JACCEA011987372.1_pt1 | contig 50668 bp, 35 predicted proteins | sample 7449851 | NCBI WGS metagenome assembly JACCEA01 (sample SAMN15323453, study PRJNA562643) | freshwater metagenome | isolation source: river surface water | place: USA:Blue River Watershed | collected 2017-08-18 | reverse complement strand
GTGTAAGCATGACCCTGCTGGCAAATAATGAATCAACAGTAACCCAGGTGTTTACGGTTACCAATACTGGAAATGACCCGGCTCTGTTTAGTGCAATTGATTTTACTACCGAATCAAAAACTTCGGTAAAACCCATTGTAATTACCGATGGCGGCGCTCAAGCTCCAGTTTGTAGTATTTCGACTACATTGGTGGAAAGTGGAATTTGTTATGTAACGGTTAAATATGGTCCGGCAGGAGCTAGTTTGACAGTTAGCGAGTCAAGTATTGCTAATCTTACGGTTGCTTATCATGGTGGAACACCAGATACGCCGCGGAGTGCAGCTACTGCATTTAATTATAACCTGGTAGGCAATGATACTACTGTGTTAATTAGTGCTCCGGCAGTAGTTGGTCTTACTGGTAGTGGTACCTCTGCTAGTCCTTATCGAGGATATGCTTCAGCTGATCCAATGACAATTACGCTTACCTACACCAATCCATCAACGATTTTTGATTTGGCAAATTTTAACTTGAATACCAATAATCTGCCATATGGTGTTACGGTTAATAGTAGTTCAACTTGTAAGACCGGTGATGTAACTGGAACTCTTGCTATGGGAGCTAGTTGTACTTTGATATTAAAGGTTGATCGTGATCTTTTAGAAGACTCAGCTCAAGGTGGTTCCAGTGTGCTTAATATTACCGAGCCGGTTGCAAGCTGGTCAACGCCGGTAGGTTTTTATCGTAGTGCCGGGATTGCTATCATCTATTTAAGTTATTTACAACCAACGATTTCTTTCACGTTGTCTAATAATAATAGTAGATTTGAATCGACCATACTCACAATGACCGCTGTAAATGGAAGTGCCGCGACAACTTTAAATGCCCAGGTATCTGGTGTTTCGTTATGGCTGGAGAACTCTCCCGTGAATCCGAGTGCTAACTGTACAATAAATGGCAGTGATTATTCAGTAAGCTGTAATTTGAAGTCTACTACTAGTGGTACGGTAACTTATCTGATACCATCTCTGAGTATGGATGAAAACATGACTATACCGCTATTATTTGGTGTCGCTAGTGGAGAGTATGCTTATCTGGTTCCAGCTTATACTTTCATTAATGTGAAAACTCCAACGTGGACCAAGCAGGTTGGAGCTAGTGGAGGTTCTACCGATGGTTATGGTGTAAGTGTCGATAGTAGTGGAAACAGTTATGTAACCGGATCTACCGATAAAGGAATTTCTGGGCAGACTAAACAAGGTAGTTATGATTATTTCATAGCCAAATATAATACTGTTGGTGCTTTATTGTGGTCGCGACAGGTTACTATTGCAGAGAGGGGAACATGGGGATTTGGAGTAGATGTTGACAGTGATGGTAACAGTTATGTAACAGGTCAATTCGGTTCTGGAACTAGTACAAACAATTATAAAAGTTATTTCATAGCCAAATATAATACTGCTGGTACCTTATTATGGACAAGGACGGTTGGCGTAGCTGTCAATGGCAATGAGACATGGGGACGTGGAGTAAGTGTCGATAGTAGTGGTAACAGTTATGTAACTGGTTATACAGACGTTGGAATTTCCGGGCAGACTCAACAAGGTACTTATGATTATTTCATTGCCAAATATGATACTGCTGGTACCTTATTATGGACCAAACAGGTTGGAGCTAGTGGAGGTTCTACATATGGTTATGGTGTAAGTGTCGATAGTAGTGGTAACAGTTATGTAACCGGATCTACCGATAAAGGAATTTCTGGGCAGACTAAACAAGGTAGTTATGATTATTTCATCGCCAAATATAATACTGCGGGCACCTTATTATGGACCAAACAGGTTGGAGCTAGTGGAGGTTCGACATATGGCAGAGGAATAAGTGTCGATAGTAACGGCAATAGTTATGTAACTGGTGATACTAATAGAGGAATTTCTGGGCAGACTCAACAAGGTGGTTATGATTATTTCATAGCCAAATATAATACTGCTGGCACCTTATTATGGACCAAACAGGTTGGAGTTACTGGGGGAGGGATTGCATCTGGTTCTGGTGTAAGTGTTGATGGCAGTGGAAACAGTTATGTAACCGGATATACCAATAAAGGAATTTCTGGGCAGACTCAACAAGGTAGTTATGATTATTTCATAGCCAAATATAATACTGCGGGCACCTTATTATGGACCAAACAGGTTGGAGCTACTGGAGGTTCCACATATGGGAGAGCCATAGCTGTTGAGAGTGGTGGTATTAACTATGTAACTGGGGATACTACCAAGGGAATTGCAGGGCAAACACAGGTTGGCAATAAAGATTATTTTATAGCTAAGGCTTTACCTAATGGACAATAAAGTTTATTCTACATTAGTCGAGTTAATCATTAGGTTACAGCGTGTTGTATCGGAATTTTAATCTCTCCAGATTTAATTCCCTGCTGCTTACTGGGTTAAGTCAGAGATTACCAACGGACGATTCGTGGGGGAAATTTCCGTAATACCTCGTGGGTTCTGGTAATTTTAGTTCTTTGGTTTTATTTAAGTTTATTAGAATTGAGAAATTAAGTTATGAAAAAATCATTGTTGTTAGGATTACTGCTAGCTGGAGTTGCGGTGGCTGGCTGTAGCAAAAAAAGCGAATTTAAAACCGCAATCAATCGCAGTATTGAAAAGGATTATAACTGTCTGGATCTGAAGTCCTCGCTGTTTGTGCCATTTATGGACAATAAGGAGCTGGAGCAGTACAAAAAAAACAATGATTATGTCATTGTTGATGAAGACGATAGCAGCAAACCTAATCGAAATACTTCGCATGATTCTGAAGATAACGACTTAACCCGGGCGGAAGCCTTGGTAAAAGCTGGCTTATTGACTAAAACTGTCAAGCGTGAGCAGGCAATGAATGCGGCAAATCACAAGCCAGTACAAAGCACGGTTTTTGCCATTCATTTGTATAAGCTAACGGCTGCGGGGAAGAATACTATCAAAGAAAAACATTTTGACGGTTTTTTTGGTTCGGGTGATCGCAAATACACGTTTTGTTATGCGCATCCAGAGTTGGATAGTATCATGAATTTTAGCGAATTTGATTATCATGGGCAAAAAGCGGCGCAGGTCAAATACAGCTATAAATTGGCGGATGTGGCTGACTGGGCACAGAGTAATGAGATTAAAGCGGCATTTCCCGAGCTTGGTAAACAGCTTGATGGTGACACTACTGCCAATGTTAGCGAAATTTTGCTGATAAAAACTAATAATGGCTGGCAGACTCATCTATAGCGATTCATCCTGGGAGGGAAAAAGATGAATAAATATCTAAAACTAAATAAATTTGCCAGGATAAATAGCCTTGGTTTGCTCTTGACGCTTGCGGTCTGTAGCTGCAGCGGTGGAAGTGGCACTAGCTCCGGTGGCGGTGTGAGCACCCCAGCCACGAGTGGCAATCTTGAGATCGATGCGGTAGCAACCGTACCAGTACTTGCCGAACAGGCAACGACCAGCGTAATATATCTTCACAATACTGGCGATACTGCCATTGATAGTATCAGTTATACGGTAGATAACAACGATGCTTTAGATAGCGATGGCTTTAGGGTTGATGCTAATTCCTGCGCTAGTCTTGCCGGGCATTCGAGCTGTGCGCTCAAATTTACGACACCACGATTATCAACTCAGGGAGCTAATGTGCATGGCTCGGCGCTGCTAAAAGCTTCCTATCGCCAGAATGGTGCACCTGCCATGGCACAACAACTAATCAATTATACATTGTTGCCTGCGCCAGCGACATTAGCGGCGATGACCGATGTTAATTTGCAGGCATATCAGTTTGGGACGATCTATCTATATGCCAAGAACGGGAACTATAATCTGGAAAGCATGATTGCCAGCATTCCCGAGCTAACTGAGACCAATCGTAGCTCTTCGGTGCTGGATGCGCCGCAAGTGGTAGCGGTAGAGATACTTGCGACCAATATCGACAAACCACAAAGCGTGAAGCTGGACATGCAATATCAGAACCAGCAATCCCAAACCAATACCCTGCAATCAATTGTAACCGCGACACCGTATGCCGATGGTGCATACCTGACAGCCGGGCAGGTGCCGGTAATCAATACGGCAACTGGCACTAGCGGTCAGATGCAGGTTTATAATAGTGGTAACGCAGCGGCTACGCTTGGCAATATAAGCGCTGACAATGGGATTACGATATTAGCTACCGGGAGTAACCGTTGTGTTAGTGCTGCTTCTTTAGCTGCGCATAATAGCTGTAGCGTTTATTTTACGGTGCCGCAAGCAGCAAATAATGGCACGCTAAGCGTAGCCTATGATACCAGCGGGAATTTGCAGCAGCAAGTTGTCTGGTATAACGGTGTCGATCAGGCTTTGCTGCAAATGGTGGTTAATCCGGCAAGCGTTATTGCTTATATGAATGCTCCTACCGCGCCAATAACGGTAACCTTACAAAATATTGGCGGCTATGATATCACAGCTCTAACGGTACTAGCTGGGACTAATACCAATGGTGGGAGTGCAGCGACTACTACCAGCACGGCACTAAGCTGTCTGGCTAGCGATGGTACTACCAGCACCGGGACAACGCTAAAGGTCGGAGGCAGCTGTAGCTATGCCATAACTATCCTTGATGCAGTTGCTGAAACGAATAAAAACATGCTACTGGGGATAAGCGGCAGCTATACTGGCAGCGCGGGAGCAGCAACTTATTCGCGGAAAGCGATTCTTGCCTATACGACAAAAACTCCGGGGGCTGTAGTTACCATTACCCCAGTAACTAACTGGCAGACAATAATGGGTAGTGCCTATGTGTTCAAAGCCTCGGTAGCTAGTGGCAGCAGCACGGTAACACCAAGTTGTGGCTAGGTACTAAGGGCTTTAATCTGCTTGAAGCCTATTACTGGACGGCTAATGCTTATGATTCTGATGAGGCTTATCTGGTCTTTTTTGGAGGTTTTGGAACTAATATTCAAAACATTATGTATGGCTATTCAATTTGGCCAGTGCGTGGCGGTAAGTAACTGCTGATTTTTATGATCCATGTTTTTCCCTCAAGGTGATAATTCCACTTTATTTTGCCGATTATCACCTCTTTTTCCATGCTAATAGCGTGTACATGACCAACTGGTTATGATTTCTTACCAACCCACCTACCAGAGTATTAGTAGCGTAACTAGCTAACTGAAATGGAAGATTAGTGCCAACGGGAAAAAACGCTGATAGCGAACGAAGTGAAAATTATCGACTAAGTCTTATTGTGCCAGTCGGTTTATAGGTAAAAGGAGAATATCAATGAATAAATGTAATATAAAAAAAGCCGCTGCTTTAGTTATCGGGTGCTTTATTGTTGGCTGTAGCAGTAGCAACAGTGGCGGTAGTAACGATAATGGTACCAATCAGGGTAATGCTGCTTCATTGCTAATCATCACACCAAAGCAGGTCTATAGCAATTCTGGTGGTAGTAGCGGTTATGTGGTCATAAAAAATCCAACTGATACTCCAGTGAGTAATGTGCATTATGAGTTAACTAATCTGGTTGGCGGTGCCAATGGTGCCAGTATTGATGCCGATAGTGAAAAAAGCTGTAGTGTTGTTGCCGCAAATAGTGAATGCCGGATAGAAATCAGGATTCCTGCTGGTGCAGTAGCTGGTAGCTTGGGTTTTAGTGCTAGCAATAATGATAGCTTATTGACTAAATTAGCTACTTTAGTTACAGTCTCAGAAGCCAAAACCATCGGTATCGAAGAAACTCATTATAACAATCTGTCTGGTGCGGATGGGATTGTCGTTAGTTATTATGAAAAAATAATCAAAGGCGTACCATATGTTTTGGTTAGTGGGTTGGTTGCGTCAAAAAATGCTGGTGTTTTCAATAAAATCATCCTGGTCGATAGTGTTGGTAATCCATTGCCAAATCAGGAGCTGATAAGTGGCGCAGTAGTAGATAACACTCAAGGTTCAACTTTCAGTATATTAATCCCGGCACCATCGGGAGTTGGCGTTAGTCAATCGATCAGATTACAAACCCGGCAGGATGATGTAGTAGTTGATACCTCAAGCTCTGGGCATACCTTGACGGTGGTTGCGGGAGGAGCGGTTGTTGAGATGCTGCCTTCTGAAATATATCTTACCAAAGATCATCCAAGACAATATGTTACTTTTAGCAATATCGGGGATGCAACAGCACAGTTGAAGCAAATGGTGGCGGATAGTTCGAATATTAGCGTAACGTTTAAACCCTCTTCATTGGCTAGTGGCAAGGCAATAACGGCGCTTCTGGAAATGGAATCTACTGGTGTGCCGACAGCTACTGGTAAAGAAGTTGATTTGATTTATAGCGGTACGACTGGTAGCGAAGAGCTTGCATCAGTAGCCGTAAATGAAAATTACTATCCACCAAACAATAATAATCCAACTCCATCCGCCTATGGCTTAATTACTGATTTAAATCCTGACAATAATTTTTACACGACAACTGCGCTTGGTGTGGCAAGTCGGCAAATGACAATCACCAATGTTGGTAATACGGTCGAAAGCAATATAACGTTGACTTTACCGGAAAATTTTACAATTAGTGCTGGGGATGATTCAAGTACTTCATGTACGGTAACACACGCAACGACTCCGGCAACAATAAGTGATAATCTAGCTGCGCGGACTGGTAGTTGTAATCTAACGGTAAGCTATACCAATCATACAGCAACCAAGCAAACTGGGGCTGATATCATTCTTCATTATCAATACAACAATGGAGTGAATGCACCGCTACCCAGCACGGCAGCGGTTGATTATCAAGTTCTTCAGTCTAGCGCCAATTTGTTTTTAACTCCGAGCGTAGATCAGTTTTATGGCTTGCTGCTTAGTGATAATAGTGCCATTAGTGCGCCAATCACCTTCACTTTAACCAATAGTGGTGATGTGGCAGCAAGTGCTTTGGCTTTAGATAATTTTGCTGGAACCAATGCGGGATTATTTAGTGTGATCAATGGTGTTGATAATAGTTGTGTTAATGGTGGCGAGTTAGCAAATACATTAGACAATAATAGCTGTAAAATAGTAACCCAGTTTGGTCCAGCCCCTAATGGTAGTGCGGGCAATAAATCTGCCAGTTATAGCGTAGGCTATCTACCATATAGTGGCGGTGGCATCCAGACTACTAATTCAGTTGATCTGTCCGGAACGGTAACGGCTGCCCCAAGCGCAAGTTTTAGCCGTACGGTGAGCGATGATACTTTTACCAGTGGTGGCGGTATCCAGGGTAATCCATATCTGGGAATCGAAGGTAATGCTTATACGCTAACGGTAACTTACACTAATACTTCCCAGATCACGGCTAATAGTTTTACTACCACTGAACCAGACTTACCTGTGGGTTATATCCTGAAAACGCATGGTTGCAATAAGGTGAGCGTTAACGCAGGTGGTTCATGTAATGATCTTTATGAATTACAAAATACTGCGGCAAATGGTATTTATAATCTGCCGTTGGAAAATGTTGATGTCAGTTGGAGTGATAGTAGTGGCACCTATAGCGATCAGGGCGTAACTGGTGTGGCTAAAGTGTATGTTCAGTTATTACCACCACCATTGACAGTTACGATCAGTAATATCGTGGGTAACACGGGCGCTATGATGGGTACGACACCGATAACTTTTACTGCGACGATAGATGGCGGTGTTAATGGCGATAGCTCTACAATCAGTGCATCATTAGCTAATTCAGTAACCGGGACGATAGTATCCGACCCAAGCCCATGCATCTTAACGGTTGGTGGTCCAGTGAACAATTGCCGCTTTAGTATCATCCCATGGTACACCGGCTTTGCGAATAGCATCGTTGGGATAACCAATCAGGATCCGTTTACACCGCCTGATACCAAAATTATCTTAGCGGCAAGCAATGAGGCCATTTTTGCTGGGATTGAGAATAACGCAATTGCTTACAGCGTAATTACGCCATACGTTTATTTACCGCAAACCGGGCAAGACCCCACTAATGACACCTATCCGGATGCTGATGGTGACTACCATACTGGAATCCCTTGGGCAGTAGCACCAACTGGCGGTACGATAGCACCAAATCCGCGCTTTGAAGCAATAAATAATGGCGAGTGTATTCGGGATAATTTGACTAGGCTCATCTGGGTTAGTGATGTAACCACTGCTAATACTAATCCGGATGGTGTTGATTGGACGACGGCAGGGGATATTGCCGCGGCAGGTACCTGGTGTGGACAAGCTGCTGGTAGCTGGCGCTTACCAAATATCAATGAAATGTTAACGTTGATTAATTATGGTGTTATAACGACTACTAATCCTAGCAGCAATGCTAATTGGCTGATGTATGGCAGTGGGACTAGGACTCAGCCAAACTGTGATGGTGCTTGTTTTAAAAATGTTATACCTTCTGAGACTGCCGACCCGCTCACTTTCTGGACTTCTACTCTTTACGCAAACTCGGTTGTTAATTATACGAAAGCATGGTATGTAGATTTTAATGCTTCCTATACAACTTCTACTAGTATTGACGATCCTAATGGTTATTTATTTCCAGTTCGCGGTGGTGAGTGATATTTTTATTTATCAAATCTAATGATTTTTGCTAGGAAAAGAAATGTTGATTAGAAAATACGTTTATTTGGTGGTGGCATTGGTGGCGCTTGTTTCTGGTGTTAATGCTGAGAATGTGGCAATGGTGCCAATGACCGGACCCACAACGCAAAATTTGCCAGCTGATCTAATGCTGCCGCATTCTGATGGTGCGGCACCTAAGGGTAGGGCTTGGCCTGCCACGCGTTTTGCTTTAGATGGCAGTGGCAATTGTATTATCGATAAACTTACCGGGTTAATGTGGCTCAGAGATGGAAGTAAAGTAAATAATGGTAATGCGATGAATCAGGCAGATTCTTTTGACTATGTGCGGCAAGGAAACTGGTGTGGATATAGTGACTGGCGAGTACCCAATATTAATGAGATGCGTAGTTTAATCAATTACACTACGGAGGTTCCTGCGGTATGGCTTATGGTTGGTACAGGAGTTAATGCGGATGATCCTCATTGTGATGGTGCTTGTTTTACTAATATTAAGTGGGCCGGTACTAATGATATGTATCTTACCTCTACAACTGAGCATCTTGATCAATTGAGAGTTTATATGGTTAATTTGGAGACAGGTGGAATGCAGGGTTACAAAGCGATGGCGGGTTATGTATTGCCAGTTCGCGGCGGTAAATAATCTTCTCGCGAGAGCCTAAGCAGCTAAGAATATTACGGTAACGATCTCTCCACACTGTGGTTCCCCATTGAGTTTTATGATCGAGCAATGGGGAAGGCAGTGTTGCATTTTGTCACCTATATTATGTAGGGTTCCTGGATAGAGAAAATGCGGTAATATGCACAATGATATTATTTATATCAGACTGTTTTATAACTTTTTACGGAGATAATAAAATGTTTAAATACGCTAAACATTGTGCCAGTATTGCCGTTGGCATGTCGTTATTTGCCTGTTCATCAGGCGGAAATACCACTAGTGGCTCAGGTAGTGGAGGAAGTGCTATTACTGGAGGTGTTGATCAGCCAGCCTCAGCGGCATATTATTCCAGTGAGTCGGATAATACTCTCAGCGCGATGATCCGACTAACAACTGCATCATCGGGTGTTTTATATATTAATTCAGCTAATTCCCCAGTAACTAACATCAAAGCAACGATCAGTAGCTTTGATAAATCAAGTGCTACTTGTCTGGCGCCAACCGCGGCGGAAGGACAATCTGCTGGCGTTAGCACAAGTTTTGAAGTTAGTTTAACCAATTGTGTCTTTGGTAGCAACTCTTTTTCGGCAGTTGTAAACATCACCAAAGATAAAGCGGCTTTTTATGAGTCGGCGGCGGTGTTCCATAATGTGGAAATCGCCAGTTATGATCAGGTTAAGTCCTTATCAGATGCTTTACCAGAATCTAATCCAAATCTATACTATGTGCCGATGGCAAATACTGGCAACATCACCTTTAATCTGCCAGTGATCGGAATGGCCATTGGTTCGTATGGCATTTATGGGGTGGCTTTTGGTGAGTTGATGAATAGTTTTGTAACAACTACAACGACACCGATTCAAATGGACTTTGGCTCTGCTGATATCGCATATAAAGTTATTGATTCAACATCACTGATGGTTTATCTGTCAAATATTCAGGTGGATAATACCTTGCTGAATAAGGCAGTGGCTCCGAAGGCTGGCAGCAGCAAAGTAGCCATGTTGGCGAGCACAACCCAGCAGATTGAATGCAATGTAATTGTGTCGGGCATGGTGGTTGACAATCAACTGGTTCCTGATATGCATGGTTTTTTAACCGGCTGTAATGGGGTGGTTAAGACTACTATTGGTGATGTTACGGCATTGGATGGAACAATTGCCATATATGGTCTAAATTAGAAGGAGGCCGTCATGAAAAAATTTGGTAAAAAAGTGCTGCTTGTTGGCATCATATTGGGTGGTTTCTTATTTATGGGTTGTGATGTCAAAAATAAAATCACATCGTTACCTTCAAGTGCTGTTAATTCTGGTGATGTGATCGAGATATCAGGGAAGTGTGCATACAACAGCTCACCTCTTAGTGATTCGAGTGATACCAATACTGCTCCGGTATCGGAAGTATATTTAGAAGAGTCAAAAGGAATTTCGGATGTAATTGTTGCAACCACTGATACATCGAATGACACAGAGTATAACATAAAATATACGGTTAGTGAACCTCCTGGAACTGAAATTACTAGTACAGTTACTTGCAAGAAAGATATCTATGGTGAAGCTAGTAGCCTTTATGGTAAAGTCCAAGTAAAGGTTAATATTTTAGGTGGAAAAATACAGCTTGAAAGTATTCCGGCAAGTGTTGTGGTTGGTGCAAGTGTGCCGTTAAAAGCCAGCCTTGCTTCTGCGGCTACAGCCCCACTCAATATTTCCTTTGCAGCAGTCGCTGCGGCTAAAGGGTCAGCGGCTATGGCAAAAACTAACTGTACCATCCCTGTCGGAGGAACCAGTTGTTCTACTTCCATGACCGCGACTAGTGCGGGTAACTTTAGCCTATCGGCAGCGGTAATTAATTATGCTCCTGCTTCTGCCAAACTTACAGTTTTACCTGTTCCGCCTACTAGTATTACAATTTCGCCGACTACCGCAACATTGGCTCGAGGAGGAAGCACCAGCTTTACGGCAGTGTTAAGTGGCGCGAATAGTAAAACTTCGTCGCAGAACCTAACTTTAACCGATGCCAAATCACCCGGTGATGGTATAAGTATTACACCAAGCTCGTGTAATTTAACCTATAAAGCACCAAGTTGCGCCTTTACGGTTAAGACCGCCAGTAAGACTCCTGCTGCAATCTATTCACTGAAGGTAGGCTATAATAATATTGTCCCTAATGCGGTTAATATTCCATTGGAAGTTCTAGCTTCAAAAAGTCTAACTCCTGAAAGCGTTGCTAATAGTACTACCATGACCTTCGTTAACGGAACCACGGCACAAAAGGTTACGTCAATTACTACCAATAACTCAAATGTTAACGTGGCTGTTAATGGAAATTTTTGTAGTGGTCAAACTATTGCAGCTAATGGATCCTGTAATTTTGTATTATCCGCAACTAGCTTACCTACGCCAACTAACGTTAAGGTAACCCTTAACTATAGCAATGGTAGCTCAGACCAGTTTGATGTCGTGGCATCATCTAGTGCTAATGCCAATTTCTCACTAAACGATGCGCGGTATTTGTTGGTGCGTTATCTATGGGTTGACGGCGATTTTGATACGGCATCAGGATTTCAAAGTTTAACACCAACGAAGAATGGCTTTCCGGTGTTCACAGCGCCAATTGCTTCATCGGCATGTGTTGGTTATCCTTGTTCTGCTTCTAGTTCTGATTATACTTTGCAAAAGGTTGCTTATAATTCTCAAACATTAATTTCATTTGCTGGTGACAATACTAGTGGTGGTGAAGAAGATGCTTTAGTGGATTTATGGTTGCTGCCAACTGGTACGACCAGCTTTAATTTTGCGCTCTGGGGATATTGGTATCTTAATTTAGGTGTTCCATCAACCGTAACAGTTGGATTTGAAACCTATGCTAATGGTACAACTTTTACTCTAGGAAATAATAAAAACTTCATAGCGAGTTCCAGCGCTTTAACCAGTAGCTCGGCAATTACAGATGTAACATGGGCTGGCGATGCTCATTCTGCTCAGTTAATGTCTAATAATGGGCTTGTTTGTAATTATGCTAGCTCAATTACCACTGGGCGAGCAAATAATGGCGCATGTTCTTTTGTTGGTAAGTAGTTAATCTAGTCCAAAGTTAATATCATGTAATGAAATTAACTTATTGTCTATAAAAGAGCGGTTAATTGCCGCTCTTTTATTTTCTCATTCGTAAATTATTTTAATTGGAGTTAATAGATGTTGTTATATCCGCAGATAAATCCGGTTGCTATCAATATCGGCGGTTTTGCTGTCTATTGGTATGGAGTTATGTATACACTGGCTTTTATTATTTTTCTTTACTCAGGGAAGTGGCGGATTCGTCACTATGGGCACCCGATATTAACCGAAAGTGATATTGAAGGCTTCTTAATTTATGGCGCCGCAGGAATTCTGATAGGTGGTCGGTTGGGAGATTGTATTTTCTATCACCCTGAGTTTTACTTATTTCATCCTTTAGATATTTTTAAACCGTGGAATGGTGGAATGTCATTTCATGGTGGTCTAATTGGCGTTTGCCTTGGGGTTTACTTGTTTTCACGGAGATTAAATTGTAGTTTTTTAGCTTTAATGGATTTTTGTTGGGTGTCGGCTCCAATTGGTTTATTTTTTGGACGAATTGGCAATTTTATAAATGATGAATTATGGGGGCGAGTGTGTAGCCCCGATTTACCGTGGGGTATGGTTTTCCCTTCTGGTGGTTCACTGCCGCGGCACCCATCACAATTATATGAAGCCTTGGGCGAGGGTATATTATTATTTGTTATTTTATTTTATTTTAGTCAAAGAAAGCGTTTAGCAGGACAAACATTTAGTTTGTTTTTAATCGCTTACGGTGTAATTAGATTTAGCTTGGAATTTTTTCGTGAACCGGACGCATTCGCCAGTGGAGTTATTCAAGCTACGGGTCTATCATTAGGACAGCTATACTCGATTCCGGTGATAATTATTGGACTTGTGTTTTTTATACTTTCCGGCCGGGGAATGTTTGAATAAGTTATGATTGTATCAAAATTAATTAACCGAGGAAAAAATTATCCTCAAGAATCTGGTCAATTGTTTATTCACAGCTAATCGGGAAATTTTCGAGAAAAACCCCTGATTTCATGTTTCCATATGAGCCAGATCTCGTGCATACTTATAAGATGAATCAATACAATCCTGCACCAGAGGTTTTACTAGGATTATCTTGAATAATCATCTTTATTTGATGTCGTTGCTTTCTAATAGTCTTGGATCAGCTTTTAGATTGCCACTCTGGCTGGTAACTCCATTTCAATAAATGCATAAGTAATATTTCCAGCCTACTTAGCTAACTCACGCTTTTCATGTTTCCCCATGCTTTCAATCTCATCAAATAAATGCTCAATATCCAGCTTATCAAATGCTTTCTGTCTAATCCATCTAGCTTGTTCCTGTGTCCAGGCATAAAAATCTGTATTATACAAGCGAAGAGTATCCACCACCTTATTTCTTATAAAATATCTTATTATCTGCCTAATCTGATTGAATATTAGACCTTTTTCCAACCTGCTTCTTTAATTCTTATACGTTGTCATAAAGACTTCTGCGCTATTCATGTACTTGCCTGTACACTCCGGTCTCAAACTTTTTATTCCTAGTCTAAGAACAAAATAATGAGTTATGAAAGAGGTCTGCTGTAGATCATGTAAACAATTTTTATTTTATTGTGTTTTTATATCTAAATGCAAAGCCTAAATTCCACAATTAGCTCAAAACCAGAGCCTTTTCATAAATAAAAAAAGACAACCACGAATGGTTGCCTTCTTTGAGGGGATGTTAACTTTTTATTAGTTATACTCGTTCCTAACCGCCTGAATGATCGATTGCTCTGGGTTCTGCGCATCACCATCAAGCTCCCAGTACATAGTACCACCAAGACCAGTTGTTTTAACTGCTTTAGCTTTTTGTACCGCTGACCATTGATCATCATAAGTCATGAAAGTATTAGTATCTGCGCTATACGCCCACGGCTGCATAGCTTCAAGCCCATACTGATTGAAAGTTGCAACATTTGAAGTACTGCTATAGTAAGTCAAACTCTTAACTCCAGCAATTGGCTTATCACTACCACAACCTGTAGCAGGATTAAATACCGGATTTACGATACATTTATAATCAAGGATACCATTTTCGTAATCACCGAAACCAGCACCAGTTACAGCTTGGAATAGACCACCATTAACGCTACTAGCAACAGTCATTGTACGAGCATATAAAGGAATTCCGGCAACCAGTTTTTTCGCAGGAACACCACGAGAAGTATAAGTTTCCATTGAAGATTTGATTGACCAACCTTCATCTTTACCAACTTTGTTGCTACCCGTATTTTGGAAAGCATAGTTTGCTTGGAAGTATGCAGGATTACCAGCATCCCATGAACCATGATAGTCATAATTCATCACATTGATATGATTCATCAAACCACCAACTTGCGCCCAGAAATTACTTACCGCATTTGGATTACCATTGCTAGTACCATCTACATTTTTACCTTCAAGAGCAAGAATACGATCACTACCACCATTTACCGCGATACTTAAAGTATAGGTTTTGCCATCTTCTTTACCTGCATTATCTAATGCAGTTCTAAGAATTTGATAGAACGCTAACATTTTTTTAGCTGGAGCTGCATTATTTGGATAATCAGACCACCATTCCCAGTCAATATCAATACCGCTAAATCCAGTTTTACGCATTAACGCAATTGCCTGAGTTGCAAAATTATTCATACTTGCTGTAGATGAAGCTAACTGTTCAAACATTGGCGCAGTATTGATACCATTATTTGTCCAGCCACCAAATGATAAATGAGCATTCATGTATGGATACTGTAACATGGCACGACTAACCGCACTCATACCCCAGCTATCAGCCGATGCATCCAAAGTTTTAACATCACCAGTTAGCGGATTAAATCCCACGAAGGCATAAATGATATCATTAATATTTTTAAATGGCATATTGTATGGATTGTATTGACGCCCCCACACTGCCCACTGTGCGTAGTAACCAGCATTTACATAACCATTACCTGGATCTTTACAGTTATTTTCTGCACATGGCTGGTTTATTTTCAATGCCGTACCATCAACAGTAACACCATAAACGATAGGATCAATAACACCCGGTAAAACTTCAGCATTACCTGTATCAGTGCCCATAATATCGCAAGACTGTGTTAAATCAAGTGTTTGCGCTGAAGTACTGCCATCCCAGTTAGTTTTTTCTTTAGCTGTAATAACATTCACAAATTTGCTACCAGAAGCAGTGCTGGTGAAATCAAGATTATCCGCAGATAATCCAAAACAAGTTCCCCAACCAGCTTTTTGTTTAAAGTTCGAAGTAAAACTTAATGATTTTGCACTAGTCATACCATTAATGCTTAATACGATTTTGTTATTATAATCTTTAAATGGAGCAATGTAATCGTAGCTTGCACCAGTAGGTGCAGGCGTAGGAGCCACTTCCTTGAAGCTAGCAGCTAGCGTCAGATTTTTATTTACCACCCCAGTAAAGTTAATAGGATTTACCTCATAGTTATTGCCACTAGCCTTAACTGCTGATCCTAAGTTAATATAACTTTCAATTTTGAAAACAAGATTTCCATTTGTTTGATCATTATAACTAACATAGCTATATTTATTTGCAGCATCGCTAAAATCAATTTGTGCCTTATCCGCATTAACTAAACCACTGATTGCCAAAGTTACATTATGTTTAGCTGTCGTGCTGGCTTTCATTGGAATTTCAAATGCAGTTGTAGTACTTTTACTGATCTTAACAGTTGGTAAACCACTTTCCAAATAATATAAACCAGCCAGAGGATCAGCGACCCCAGTTGCCAGCTTCACTTTATATACGTGAGTACTATCACTTACTGGAATATCCGCAGTCGTGATTGAGCCACCTTGATAAATTGTATACTGTCCGACTACAGCATTCGATTCTTTAGCATTTAAAATCTGAACTTGTAATTGACCAGTATAATTTGGCACCACATTTGCCAAACTAATTGTTGCGTTTCCTGTATTTACGACTGGCGCTGTCTGGGTATATTTTACTGTCACTGTACTATTAGTCCCGGAAGCTACATTTGTAGTAGCTGCCGGATTGTAGCTAATTGTCGTATTATTAATCGTTGAACCTGCTACAGTATAGCTACCTGCTACCAGATTGTTAACTGGCTGAGTATATGTGCCACCCAAAGATGCTACTGGAACCGTAAAGTGAGCTACACTTGCACCCAGAGAATTAGTTATATCTACAGTTACTTCTTTGCAACCTGTTCCACTACAGCCAGCATCTGCAGTATCTACGACTACACTCATGCTACCTGTTGCTTCTGGAGTTGGTGTAGGTGTAGGAACTGGAGTCGGTAATGGAGTTGGTAATGGAGTTGGTGCAGGCGTCGGGGTTGGCGTTGGATCCGGAGTTGCTCCATTTATGGCAAAACTGCTTTGAGCAAGATCGTTATTGAAAGCAGCACCATTAAGATTTAGACCACCAGTGAAGCTTATCGTCTGATTTGCCTTAATTACTGGATTATCATTCCCAGCTGTTACGTGTCCAACCTGCTGATTACCATGCCCACTTGTAAAGGTTAGTTGATAAGCAGTATCATTTATCCACCAATTGTTCAATGTACCAACGGCTACTGGGTTACCAGCAGCATCTTGCGATGTGAAGCTGATTGTCTGCTCTGTCAAACTCTGATCAATACTGCAGCTATTAGTTATTTCTACACCACCACTTACATACCACGCTGAACTACCCGCAAAATTTACCTTCCCAGTCAAGCACTCACTCACTGCAAACAAACTTCTTGCTGCATTGGCACTTATTGGAGCTCCTGTTAGGGTTTGTCCACCACCATTAGCGCCACCATTAGCGCCGCCGCCACAACCTGATAGTGCAACACTTCCAGCAATAGCTAAGGCTGCACTTATTTTTTTCATTTGATTTACTTTCACTCAGTTTCCCTTTCTGAAATAATTGATCATGACCATTTGACAAAATACCTATTGTTGTCACCTCAGAACCAGTTTGCTAAATCTAATGTATTCTATTTCAAGCATTTGATTAAACTTAGCAAGCCAGTTCTTCCAACCATTTTCTTCACCTTTGTAGATGAGGCAGAAAATAGATAAACTTAGTAATTATGATCTTTCACTTTTTACAAATTATCCATTAATTGATTTTATGGGCACATTTGAATCGGGCATTATTGTAACAATTATGATCACACTCGGAACCCTATAAAATATAGGGTTCGCCTATGGCATTATTCATCTATAATACGCCCTTTAATTCCATTAGCCACTTCATCGTAATAGCGCAATTTTTGACACAATTACCCAGATAAAGTCAATAAAATTCATATAAAAAGCCCTTGAGTGTTCTCAATATTTTTTCTGGAGATAATAGTCCTGCCTTTCTTTTATCACCATATTTTTATAATTATAAAAACTATAGTCTCTCACAACGCCAAGCACAATTTGTCCTAAAATGTAAACCCTATATTTCATAGGGTTTTTGTGCTAATTTTTAGCATACAATTCGTGGGTGAAAGATTATTGAAATTTTACAGATGAGAGATTATGTTTGAAACAGTTGATGTGGTGATTAGAAATACATACTTTAGAATTAAACGTTCGATGAAATAGTAAATATTGATTTTAATAAAGTCATATATTATTGATTAAATGTCTTCTGTTTTAAGAGGTATAGCGTGTTAAAATTATTCAAATTAAAAACGTATTTACTCATATTCGTACTTAGTTTTATAACATTCTCAACCATTAGTTCAGCCACTTTGATTATTTCCAATGGTGAATCAACTTTACCACTATCCTTATCGATTAATATTATACATGGTAATGAGCGCAGTACTGACTATAAGAACCTAATAACTACCACCTTTGATGTTGAGAAAACAGATTGGAGAAATAAGCTAATAATTCGACATTTAAGTATTTTTACTATACTTAATCAAGAGTTAATTAGTAGAAGTAGCTCAATCTTAACTGATCAAGCTAATATTCTAAATACATTAGAAAATCCATTTATCTCAGTCAACACTCATTCATCTGATTTTATAAAATTAGTCAATTTATTGATACTTTCAATATCCATTTCACTTGTAATTAATCTTTTATTAGTTTGTATTAATAAAGTACTTATTACCATTACTGCATTTAGAGGTGACATTCCACAAATTAATAAAAACAATCATCTTTTAGCATTAAATTTCTTTAGATTTATTGCTGCTATTCTCGTTGTTATTTATCATATGTCGCCATCATCTTGGCATTCAAAATATTGGATTACCAATTTAGGTTCTGAAATGGTAACTTTCTTCTTCGTTTTATCAGGTTTTGTAATGGTGATTTCACATTACAATAAAACACATGAATCAATAATGTCTTTTTACCGCTTGAGGTTTGCTAGAATTTATCCAATTTATTTAGTTGTATTAGGACTCTTAATAAATCATGATACACATTTATTTGACATATTCTTAAATATATTTTTATTACAAGCATTTGCACCTAGTCATAGTATAGCAATAAATGTACCTGCTTGGTCTTTAAGTGCAGAATGGTTCTTCTATATTTTATTCCCTTTTTTGCTAATTTGCTATCGTAAAAATTCAATTACTTTGAACAGTTGCATTGTAGTCTCTGCTTTTGGTATGACATATTGCCTATTTAAATTTTGGTTTCAAAGGTTTGAAGGAAATGATCTAATTTATAATGAATTATTAAATTATTTCCCATTAGTTCATTTATGCAGTTTTATATTGGGAAATTACATTGGGATTATATACCTCAAAACTCAAAATATTACCTTATCTAAGCTAGTTTCTAATTTATTATCTGTTGTGGTATTAACGTGGGTAATTTATGATTTGAAAAATGGATACTCTAAGAAGGCTTATTTACTTGATAATTTTACTTGGTCTTCAATTGGTTATTCTTTCAGCTTTGCCGCCTTAGTATTTGGTTTTGCAGTTTGTAAAAATAGTGTCTTAAGTAATATGCTTAGAAACAAATATTGCATTAGATTAGGCGATATGAGCTACTCAATTTATTTATTACAATCAATTGCTTATGGTAAATTAATTAATCAAATATTATTATTGTCTAGTTCTGATTTGGTTAGGGTATTTGTACCATTAGTTATTTTAATTATAATATCATATTTTAGTTATGTTTATATAGAAGTACCTGGTAAGAAATTATTAATAAAAGGAAAATAAAATCCAGAATACTTATACGTTATATACTTGACAAAATTAGTAGGTTAATGTACAATATATACATTAAACATTTTGTGGATATATTTACATGAAACTAACTACTAAAGGCAAGTTTGCAGTTACCGCGCTACTCGATATTGCTATTTATAGTGAAAATAATCAAAAACCTATCACACTTTATAATATAAGTGAACGTCAAAATATATCTTTATCTTATTTAGAGCAGCTGTTTGTTAAATTGCGCAAATCTGGAGTAGTTAAAAGCTATAAAGGTCCAGGTGGTGGTTATTTGCTAATGCGCGAAGTTGATAAGATCGATATTTCAGAAATTATTCGCGCAGTTGATGAAGACATGGATGCACGTTCTTGTCGTGGTAATAAAAACTGTCGAGATAATCGTAAGTGTTTGACTCACGATCTATGGGCAGGTCTTACCACAGAGATGTATGGTTACTTGGAGCGGATTACCATTAAAGATTTATTATCTAAGGCAGAGACTGATGAACCTGCCAAAATTATGTTCTGTAGAACTTAAAAGGAATTACAATGACTTTAAAATTACCAATTTACTTAGATAGCGCCGCTACGACTAAATTGGATCCACGTGTTTTGGATAAAATGATGCCATTTTTGACTGAAGATTTTGGGAATGCCGCGTCGCGTTCACATAGCTTTGGTTGGACTGCGGAAGCAGCGGTTGAAAATGCTCGTGAGCAAGTTGCAGCAACAGTTGGCTGTGATAGTAAAGAAATTATTTGGACTTCAGGTGCTACTGAGTCAATTAATTTGGCAATTAAAGGTGCTGCACAGTTTTATCAGGATAAGGGTAAGCATTTGATTACCTTGAAAACTGAACATAAGGCTACGTTAGATACTATGCGTGAATTAGAGCGTACTGGCTTTGAGGTCACTTATCTGAATCCAGAGAGCAATGGATTACTGGATTTAAATAAGCTTATTGCTGCGATTCGTCCGGATACCATTTTGATTTCAGTTTTGTATGTTAATAATGAAATTGGTGTGATCCAAGATGTTTCAACCATTGGTAAAATGTGTCGTGAACGTGGTATTATTTTTCATGTAGATTCAGCGCAAGCAGTTGGTAAAATTGATATTAATTTGACTGAGTTGCAAGTGGATTTAATGAGCTTTTCTGCGCATAAAATTTATGGACCTAAAGGGATTGGTGCATTGTACGTGCGTCGTAAGCCTCGCGTGCGGTTATTACCTTTGATTCATGGTGGTGGACACGAGCGTGGCTTTAGATCTGGTACTTTACCGACGCACCAAATCGTTGGAATGGGTGCTGCATTTGAATTAGCTAAACAAGAAATGTCAACTGAATTACCACGAATTAAATATTTACGTGACAAATTACTGACTGGTTTACAGCAGCTTGAAGAAGTTTATGTGAATGGTGATTTAGAGCATCGTGTTGCGCATAATTTAAATGTAAGTTTAAACTATGTTGAGGGTGAATCAATGATGATGGCAATTAAAGATTTAGCTGTATCAAGTGGTTCTGCTTGTACATCAGCATCATTGGAGCCGTCATACGTCTTGCGTGCGATTGGGCGTAATGATGAATTAGCACATAGTTCAATTCGCTTTAGCATTAGCCGTTTTACGACTGAAGAAGAAATTGATTATGCAATTAAATTGGTGGTTGCAAAAGTAAATAAATTACGTGAACTTTCTCCATTATGGGAAATGTTTAAAGATGGTATTGATGTGTCAAACTTTGAGTGGAATTCTCATGACACACATCGCGACGTAATTTTACATTAATAGTTAGGAGAATTAATCATGGCTTATTCAAATAAAGTAATTGATCACTACGAAAACCCTCGTAATGTTGGTGCTTTAGACAAAAACGATACTCATGTTGGTACAGGAATGGTCGGAGCTCCAGCTTGTGGCGATGTGATGAAATTGCAAATTAAAGTTGGCGATGATGGCATTATTGAAGATGCTAAATTTAAAACTTATGGTTGTGGTTCAGCAATTGCATCATCATCTTTGGTAACCGAGTGGTTAAAAGGTAAGAGCTTAGATCAAGCTCAAGCGATTAAAAACATGGACATTGCGGATGAGTTAGAATTGCCACCAGTAAAAATTCATTGTTCGGTTTTGGCTGAAGATGCAATTAAGGCTGCAATTGAAGATTATCGCAGTAAAAATCAACATTAGGAGATAACCATGGCTATTGGTGCAACTGAAGCTGCAGCATTAAGGGTGCAAAATTTTCTGGCCAAACGAGGTAAAGGAATTGGATTGCGCTTGGGGGTTAAGACTACTGGTTGCTCTGGTTTGGCATACAAAGTTGAGTTTGTTGACCAAGCCAAAGATGATGATCAAATTTTTGAGTCTAATGGTATTATGATTTTTGTTGATGCTAAAAGCTTAAAATTCTTGGATGGTACAGTTTTGGATTATACCCGTGAAGGCGTTCAAGAAGGTTTTAAGTTTACTAATCCAAATGTTAAAGATGAATGTGGTTGCGGTGAAAGCTTCACTGTTTAATTAGTTGAGGTCATTGACAGAGGTATTTATAGCGTACATTTACCATGTAGATTGTTATATGCCCAATTATCAAAGCTCCACCAGTTGGAGCTTTTTGTTATATTGCTTAAGGATAAATATGCTAGCACAAATTTCTCAGCAAAATTATTTTCAATTATTTGATCAGCCAGAAAATTATAAGGTTAACTTGAGTGATATTCAAGATAAATTTCGTCAGTTACAAAAGCAATATCATCCAGATAACTTTGCTTATCAAGCACCAGAACAACTAAATCAGGCTCTTGCGACATCTAGTGTAATTAATCAAGCATATAATACTTTAATTCAACCGTTATCAAGGGCAATTTATTTGTTACAATTACACGGTATTGATGTGGATTTGGTTCATGATACCAAATTTAGTCAAAGTTTTTTGTTTGAGCAAATAGAATTACGTGAGCAAATTGGTGAGGCTGAAGAAAATCAAGATTTTGACGTTCTTGAAGTAATTGAGCAAGGACTAAAGGCTAAAAGTAAAAGTTTAGAGTTAAACATTGAACAGAGTTTTCAAACGAGTAATTTCGTTGAAATTCGCGAATTAATTAAACATTTAGCTTTTTATAATAAATTAGAGCAGCTAGTTAATAATATTCTAGCACAAATGTAGATAAAGTTTAAAGAATTGGATAAATTATATGGCATTATTACAGATTTCTGAACCAGATATGTCAGGTGCGCCGCATCAGCGTAATGTGGCGATTGGAATTGATTTAGGCACAACTAATTCGCTGGTTGCAACTGTGAAAAGCGGTGAAGCGACGGTTTTGTCTGATATTCATGGTGCGAAATTAATTCCATCTATTGTTAATTATGGAGTTGACACTCTAAGCGTTGGTGCTACTGCAGATAAACTTCGGGTTGCAGATTCAGCAAATACTTTGGTTTCAGTGAAACGTTTTATGGGACGTAGTTTTGCTGATTTGAGCTCTGAGATAACCTATCCATATAAATTTGTGAATGGGTCTGATCATATTCAAATTAATACTCGTTCAGGGATCAAAGATCCAGTTCAGGTTTCAGCTGATATTTTGCAATATTTAAGAAGTCTTGCAGTTGATGCCATGGGTGAAGAGCCTACAGGAGTAGTAATTACGGTGCCTGCTTATTTTGATGATGCCCAACGTCAAGCAACCAAGCAGGCAGGTGAATTAGCTGGACTAAATGTTTTGCGTTTATTAAATGAACCAACTGCGGCCGCGATTGCATACGGTTTAGATAGTAAAAATCAGGGAACCTTTTTGATTTATGATTTGGGTGGCGGAACTTTAGATGTATCAATTTTACGTTTATCCAAAGGTGTTTTTGAAGTTCTAGCGGTGAGCGGTGATACCAGTTTAGGCGGGGATGATTTTGATCATCGGTTATTTTGTCATATCTTGGCGAAGGCACAGCTATCTCAATTGACGGATGAAGATACTGCACAATTAATTGTTAAAGCTAAATTAGTAAAAGAACAATTAGCGACATTAGAGAAAGTAGCATTTAGTGTTGTGTTGTCAAATAAGAGAATTGTTAACTTAACTATCACACGTGGTGAATATGAAGAAATTGTTCTTAATTTAGTTAAGAAAACGATTTTGCCGATCAAAAAGGCCTTGCGTGATGCTAAATTAGATAAAGATAGTATTGATGAAGTAATTATGGTTGGCGGCTCAACGCGGATGTTGGCAATCCGTCAAGCAGTGCACGAATTTTTTGATCGTGCTCCTTTAACCTCAATTAATCCAGATGAAGTAGTTGCAATTGGTGCTGCGATTCAGGCCAATGTTTTAGTTGGCAATAAGGATGATGATTGGTTGCTTTTGGATGTAACGCCATTGGCTCTGGGTGTTGAAACCATGGGTGGTTTGGTAGAGAAAATAATTCCACGTAATTCTACCATTCCTGTAGCACGTGCACAAGATTTTACGACATATAAAGATGGTCAAACAGCCATGAGCGTGCACATTTTACAAGGTGAGCGTGAATTAGTGAAAGATTGTCGTTCTTTGGCTAAATTTACTTTGCGTGGAATTCCTGCTATGGTAGCTGGTCAAGCACGAATTCGTATTACTTATCAGATTGATGCCGATGGATTGTTATCCGTTAGTGCCAAAGAAATGTTAAGTGGTGTAAGTAGTTCGATTGAAGTAAAACCTAGTTATGGTTTGACAGATGATCAGATTGGGCAAATGTTACAAGATTCAATTAGTAATGCCGATAGCGATATGCAGCAACGTATGTATCAAGAGGCTTTAGTTGATGCTCGTGCAATTTTGGACTCTGTGGAAAAAGCTTTAATTGCAGATGCCGAGTTACTTGATGAAACAGAGTTTACGCAAATTAATAATGCCTGTATGAAGCTTAAAATTGCTATTGAGCAGCCAACTACTGATTTTTCGGCTGCGAGTGCTAAAGTCAAGCAATTGGTTGAAACTTTGAATCAAGTTACTGGTGATTTTGCCTCACGTAGAATGGATCAGGCAATTAGAAATGCGTTTAATGGTAAACAAATTAGTGATATTGAAAAATAGGTAGATAAAATGAAATTGGGTAGAGCGCAATACGTTAATACTTGGTTGTTGCACATGTTTTTATTTTATAAAGAGAAGATTTTCCGCCAATTAGTACCGATTATGGCATTAATTACAGTTTATTCTCTTTTGATTGTGCATTTAGATAGAACGTGGATTTTATTTGATAAGATTAATAATCTGAACTTGGGTCAATTTCATTTGATTTTTAGCTTTATTCTTGGGATTATTATTAGTTTTCGCGTAAATACTACCTATGCAAGATGGTGGGAAGGGCGCACATTATGGGGAGCTATTGTAAATAATTGCCGCAATCTTGGAATTAAGTTTGATATATTTATTGGACTTAAAAATAACACTGTGTTTTATGAATATTTAAAAGCTTTTCCTGTGGTTCTTAAGTGCCACCTACGTAAAGATCGCGATGGTGCTGCCATGGAGTTTAAAAAAATAGGCTTGGAGTTGGGCGATATTGCACACCCTGTGTTATTTTTAGTCAATACGATGTATCGAATAATTAATGAATTACGAGATAATAATCAGCTTCGTTTTGAGCAGTATACCTCGCTGGATAATCATCTTGTTAACTTAATGGATATGGTTGGTGGTTGTGAACGTATTTTAAATACGCCTCCTCCTGGCGCATTTGCATTTTTTGTGAAGCAAGGATTATTGTTTTATGCTTTGATTTTCCCTTTTGGTTGGGCAGAACAATTTGGTTATTTAATTGTGCCGTTATTATTGGTTTTGGTGTACATCTTACTCGGCTTAGAAATGTTGGCTGAAGAATTAGAGGATCCATTTGGTACCGATGATAATGATTTGCCGTTAGAAGCTATTGCCAGTAATATTATGAATAATGTCACTGATATTGCAAATAAATATCAAAAGTAATTCTGTTGTTTGGTGTATTGTGTAATCATCTTTATGGAATAAAGTTATGAAAGGTAATTTGTGCATCCATTGTTGAAATTATTAAAATATAGTAAAAAATATCGTTTTGATATTAGTATAGCGGCAATTTACTCTCTATTAAATAAAGTTTTTGATATTCTTCCGGAAGTTTTAATTGGGGTTGCGGTTGATGTGATTGTTAAGCGTCAAGATTCAATGTTGGCACATCTTGGTATTCATGATGTTAAATTACAGATTATCTTGCTCGGCTTATTTACGGGGTTGACTTGGGTTCTTGAGTCAACCTTTCAATATTTGTATTCTTTAAAATGGTGTTATTTAGCGCAGCATTTACAGCATGATATGCGTTTGGATGCGTATTCACACATTCAACGCCTTGAACTTGAATATTTTGAAAATAAAGCGACAGGTAATTTGATGGCAATTTTGAATGATGATATCAATCAGTTAGAGCGCTTTATTAATGATGGGGTTAATCAGATTATTCAAATTGTTGGTTCTACGTTGATAATTGGAATTATTTTCTTTACTATTTCAACTCCTGTGGCAATGTTGAGTTTTATGCCAATTCCACTGATTATTATTGGCGTATTTTTCTTTCGTCATAAATTGGCTCCACGTTATTTAAAAGTGCGAAATTCTGCTGGTGAGTTAAATGGTAAATTAAATACTAATCTTGCAGGGGTTGCAACAATTAAGAGTTTTACCAGTGAACAGCATGAATTGGCGGCAGTTGCAGCACTTAGTTCTAATTATGTAAATGCAAATAAATCTGCAATTATTATGTCTGCAGCGGTAACTCCAGTAATTCGTATGGCTGTTATGTGTGGTTTTCTGAGTGCTTTAATTTATGGTGGTATTTTGACTCTTGAGGGGAATATTCAAGTTGCGTCATACAGTATTTTAATTTTCTTGTCACAACGTTTATTGTGGCCATTAACCTATTTAGCTCAAGTAACTGATATGTATCAACGCTCGATGGCGTCAATTAATCGTGTAATGGGATTATTGGCGGCACCGATTCAAATTCAAGGTGGAGATTTAGAGTTGACTGAGCCGTGTAAAGGTGAATTGGAGTTTAATCGAGTTGATTTCACATATCAAGAACGTGAACAATTATTTAAGCAGTTATCGTTTAAGGTTGCCGCTGGTGAAAATATTGCTTTTGTTGGTAGCACGGGGTCTGGTAAATCAACGGTCGTTAAACTACTCTTGCGTTTTTATCAAAATCAATCTGGAAAAATATTGTTGGATGGTAAGGCAATTGATACACTAAGCTTTAATGCTCTACGAAGTCAAATTGGTGTGGTTAGTCAAGAAACTTTTTTGATTGATGGAAGTATTGCAGATAATATTCGGTATGGAACATTTACTGCTTCTATGGAGGATGTATTACGAGTATCTAAATTGGTTGAAGCTGATAGCTTTATCCAAGAATTACCTGATGGTTATCAAACGCTAGTTGGTGAACGAGGGCAAAAACTTTCTGGTGGTCAACGTCAACGTATCGCTTTGGCGCGAGCAATTCTTAAAAATCCAGCAATTTTAATTTTAGATGAAGCTACCTCAGCATTAGATAATCATACAGAAGATATGATTCAGCAAGCGATGAACGAAGTTTCCAAAGGGCGCACCACTTTAGTTATTGCACATCGTTTATCGACAGTCGTAAATGCTGATCGTATTTATGTGCTTGAACATGGGGAAATTGTAGAGGTTGGTAGCCATGCTGAGCTGTTGGCGCAAGATGGCAAATATGCTTATTTATGGCGCTTGCAGTTGCGTAATCCAGACGCTATAGTTTAGTTTTTATATAAGGATACCTTTCGGTATCCTTTTTTAAAGATCTCCTAATCTCATCCATGATATTATAGAGGTAATATTTATACTATTGTTGTAATTAATTACTTTAAAGGTTGGTTTTCTAATGCAATATTTTCACCGTTTGTTAGTTAATGATCAAATTGTTGCGTTATTTTTGAGTATTGTAGTTGGGTATTTAGTTTGTAAAATTAAGATTGGCACTTTTGAATTTGGTACGACTAGTGGTACTTTGTTGGTTTAATTGTCAGCATTGTTCCACTAGTTTTAACCTATTTATTTGGGCGTTATGTTTTGAAATATAATAACATTGCTGTCTTTGGTGCGGCATTGACAGGTGCGAGAAGTTCTAGTCCAGCAATTGGTTTATTATTGGAGTGTTCGGGTAATTTTGTACCAACAGTATTTTTACGATTACATATGCAGTAGCTAATATTGTCTTTACTTTATTTGCTCCAATTATAATTTATTTGGTTAGGTGAAAATTTATTCGCTGATTGAGTAAATTGTATAGTATACATTTCTGATTTTGGTTAAAATACGTTTTGTGAGGTTTTTTTGCATTAGCTGTTAAAAATGGCTAATATTTGGCTGAGTTATTATTTTTGACTGGGTAATTATGTTAAATCTATATCGTGAGCACCAGGGTAAAATTATTCTGGGCGCTGTAGTGTTGGCATTTGTGTTAGGAATTACAGTTCCGCATTTATTTAAGCAGCTTGAATTTATTAGTAGTACATTTATTAACTTATTAAAGCTTTGTGCATTACCAATTGTTCTGACTTCGTTGATTGTTGCCATTGGTGGCTTAAAGCAATTACGTGAGCTAAAAACAGTTGCACGTAACTCGATAATTTATATCATTTTAACTGAAATAATTGCCGTAACAATAGGTTTAATCGTATTTAATGTAGTTGATATCGGTACGAATATTAATGCCAGTAGTTTGTTAAGTGGTGCAAAATATACAGAATCCTCTTCTACAGTAATTGATCCTAGCCATATTTTCAATTATATTTTTCCAGCTAATATTTTTCAGTCTTTAGCTAATTTTGATATATTACCAGTGGTTGCTTTCTCGATTATGTTTGGAATTTGTTGTGCGCTCCATCATGAAAAAGCTCGACCGATTTTGCAGGTTATGATCAGCACTCGTGAAATGTTTTTGGTTTTATTAAATGGTGTCATGTATTTGGCACCATTAGCAATTTTTGTTTTAATTGGAACTTCTGTATCTGATAGCTATATGCATGGTTCTTTGGGTGTTAACTTAATTGGATTGCTCAAATTTGTTGGGTTATTTTTTGTGGCGTTATTCATTCATTTTTTATGGCAAATATTGTTGGTTGCAGTGTTATATCGTCATTTATTAATTCGTAGAATATTGCGTAAATGCTTGCCTATTTTTACTACGGCGTTTATCTCATCAAGTTCGTTGGCAACTTTGCCACTAGCTATTGAAAAAGCTTTGGAGTTAGGTGGTAAAAATAAAGTCGTGAACTTTATGTTGCCAATCTGCGCTTCAATGAATTTTGCTTCTGGTATGATGTATGAAATAGCAGCATGCTTATTTTTTATGCATATTTTGGGAATTCACCCAGATGTTACGCATCAGATCTTATTAGCTTTGGCCTGTATTTTAACTGGAATTGCAGTTGGAGGAATTCCAGAAACCTCCATGGTTAGCTTTGTTACTGTTTTTGGAATGGCCGGGATTCCACTTTCAGCAATTGCGATCTTAATGCCACTTGATCGGATCGTTGACCGTGTGCGAACAATGGTAAATATTTTTGGTAATACTTGTGGCACATTAATTGTTAGTAAAACTTTAGGCGAAGACAATAGTATTGTTTAAACTTGATTAAGGATAGACTGCTTAAGTTCTTTGTTTTCGCAAAATATCCCGCCAAATTGTGAAGTTTGGTGCCAGGTATTATCATTTCTTAAATTTTGATTACCCATGCAATCATGTTGTGCTTTTATTACAATCGCAATATTTTGAGTCTTGAGTAGGTATTGCAAAGTTACAAAAACTTGCCTGGTTAAACGTTCTTGTAATTGTGGGCGTGCGGCAAAGAAATGTAAAACTTGATTTAATTTTTTGAGACCAATTATTTGTTCTTGAGGTTGATAGGCAATTAATGCTGTGCCTTTAATCGCAACTAAGTGATGCTCACAGGTGCTTTGAAAGATAATATTTCCTGCGACCAGTGGTTCTTGGTAGTTAAAGGTATTCTCTAAAGTATTAAAGCTTGGGAAATTGCCGTAATCAAGACCACTGAAATTTTCTTGGATTAACATCTCTATAATTCTTTGCGCCGTTTTTGATCCGTCTTGTAAGTTGCGAGAAACTCCAATCAGCATTAGTAGCTCAGTGTATTTTTGTTTGATTACTGCCATGTTTTCTAAATTATCCCATTGTGCAATTTGTTCAAAATTGACGGGATTTTCAAGGTTTTGTTCTTTAAGTATTTGTTGGATTCTAATTCCAAGTTGGTAGTCATATTCCAAAATATTGTCTCCAATTTTCTTAATTTTTGCTTCGATATTTATAGTATAACACATGTGGTTTGTCCTAAAGATTTAAAAATCTGATTAATTAAGTGTATTTATTATTTTTCCACATTAAGTATTTACTTAAATGATCTTAATAGCAGTGATGAAATTTATTTTTTAGCTGTATAGGGTTGCGCGTAGTTATTAGAAAAGTCCAGCTTGTATATTTAAGATGTTATAATAGAAATGGCGAGTTAAATAGATGGTATGCATACATAAAAATAGTTCTAAGTCGAAGGTTAGAGTAAATCTGTAATCTTATCAAAAATTTACCTACATTGAGTGGTTTGTTTTGATTATCTTTACGCCTACTTTTGGGCTAAATAATTTACTAAATGCAATTGTTGTTATTTTATTTATTGATGAAAGTTAGTATTCATGAAAGTTAATTTATTTGTCAGCTCTACATTATTACTCGCGATGATAAATTGTTATGCGGATAGTGCTAATTCTGGCAATTCTAGCAGTGGTCTGACTACTCGTTATGCGACCAATCCACAATTGAGCAATGTCAATGAGTCCTCTGTTGGATTAAGTAAATTAGGGTTCACACCTGGATGGTATAGTCATCATAAAGATGTGACTAACATTAAGTTGATTGCAGTTGGCAATGACATTGGATTAAGCGTTCTATTTAGCACGACTGGAATGGATTGTCCAATTAATAATTATCTTTGGTTTAAAAAGTCGGCCAAAAAAGCTAATACGTATAATTACACGGTTGGAAACGGGTGCACGGCTACTATTACTACTAATTCAGCTAAAAAAAGCTTCGTTATGACGGTTAATAGTCGTAGTAAATGTTTTGAAGAGTATACGTATCAAGAGTTTTGCAATGGTAATTTGGACGTGAAATACATTGATGAACAGGCTTCACGTTATTTTATTGGGGTGCCGTTTATTTACGCCAAAGATCAAAATGATGATGACTATGACTATAATGATGATTAATGTTTATAAGTTATGATCGATGAATTATGAAATATAAGTTTACTCTTTGTCATGCAGAAATCTTTAGTAGTAAGCAAGAATTTGTTGTGGAGCGTAGTGCTTAATTTTGTTTATATTTCATTGTTATTTTCTTCAATATAACGTTTAAAGCAATTTTCTATAAAATTGGTGAGCTTAGTAAAGATTACGCTATTGGTCATATTTACTTTTACTAAATAATAACTTAATTCGGCGCAATAGTCTGGCAGAACGTGAACTAATTCTCCACGTTCTAATAATTCAGTTACTGACGACGTTAATATTGGAGCAATTGCGTATCCATTTTTAATAATAGGAATAGAATGTGCTCCATTATTGGAGTATAGTCTAGCGTGATATTTGATGTCAGTAACTTCATTTGTACGTATATTTTTGACTGGGTAAGTATTATAAACAGTCATATTGTCTTTGATTGTTCCAATAAATAGATGCTTTTCGTTCCCGATTAATGAATTATTTGGTTCTCCATATCGCTGAATATAGCTTGGTGTACAATAAAAGCCAAATCTTAATGTTGTCAATTTTTTTATTTTTATAGCTTGCTGGGTTGGTATATAGTTAATTATCACCAGATCAAAAAAATTATCGACTAAATCAAGTTCTTGATTTAGGTAAAATACCTCAAGTGTTATATCGGGATTGTCATTTAAAAACTCTGCCAAATATGGTGAAATAATTTTGTATGATATCATAGTTGGAATCGCAATTCGTAATTTGCCACCAAGATTTTTTTGAGTTAATTGTATTGAATTAATAGTGTTTTGTAGTGATGCTTTTTGTTGCAAAAATGACTCGTAAAGTAAAGCTCCTGCATCCGTTAACACTAGTTTACGTGTACTACGGACGAACACTTGGGTACCTAATGCATGTTCTAAATTTTGGATCCGTCGACTAATAGTTGAGTGATGTGAACCAAGCTTTAATGCTGCTTTACTAAAGCTATTTGCATCGACAACTTCGCAAAATGTAACTAATTCATTAAAAAATGCTCCAGTTTCTATAAAGTTCATTTTCTTATACCACCAATTATTTTGTTAATTTAATTCACTTACAATTGTTAATTGTAGCATCACTTCTTATTCATCATGCTAATAAATGCACAATTAATGTGCGCTGATAGCTCTATATTTTTACAGTTAATATAGTTATAATGGGGCTTTTATTTATTTGAGCATTCAATAATATAGTGATAAACTAATAAGTTGATGCTATCGTAAGAACAACTTGCTAAGGAGCATTTTAGTGTCCTGTTTTAAGATTGTTTCATTATGGTTTCATCGAATAGAATTGATTCGTTCCGTTATTCCTATAGTTTGAGTTATATTCATTTTGAGTATCCGTTAATTATTTAAGATATTAAACCAACAAGAATTAGTCTTTTGGTTATGATGCTAAGCTTTGTGATTGGACTATAGTGATTTGCAGCTTTATATTTGACTTATTTAATTATTTGTTAGTTGTCTGCATGCTAGAATATAAACAGTTAATTTTAAATTAATTATTACATGATGGTGTAAATAAAGATTATTGTCTCAAATATTATTTTTTAGGGTTCCAATGATTTGTTGGTATAAAATAAGTTTTTGATTAAAAAGGATTTTTGAAGTGAATACAATGATTTATAGTAAATTAAAGATATCTGTACGGTTGATGGCGGCTTTGGTTGGTTGCTTTACAGTGCAGAATTCTTTTGCTGAACAATTACCTCATAATGAGATTATAGTCCGTTTTGAACCGATGCCAGCTCAACAAAAGCTTTTGAGTGTAGCAAAAAATCATAAAGAAACTATCGCTGATTTGAAGATTATTCAGGTTAGCCTAATGCAAAAGCTTTCTGAGGCTAAGTTAAAGATGTTATCTGCAGCAGCTGGGCAACCTGTAATTGATTTTGCGCCATATGCTCTAGGTGGTAGAGTAATTAAATTTAAGCAAGATTTGACTAAAGAGCAAATGTTGACGGTAATTAGTCGCATTAAAAAATTTCCAGGGGTTGCCGCAGTACAGGAAAATTCATTAATTAGTTTGGATGAAATCGTTAGTTTAAATTCAGAACAATGGGAGCTGTATGATAAAAGCTATTACCATGGTGGCAGAAGTGAAGCCTATAAATTAGGAACGGAGTTCTTTGGTGATGATTTTTTTGATGGAAAATCATTTGTTAATTATACTGGCAAAGGAGTTGTTGTTGCTGTGCTTGACTCTGGTTATACGCCACACCCAAATTTTATGAATCATCTTCAAGCAAATGAGAATGGTAAGTATGGTTATACGTTTATTGAAAATTGTGTTGAACGAGGTAGTTGTCTAAGTTCGAGTAAAGATAATTTTTATGCAGCACCAAGTCCAGATGCTTTAGATTTGGGTGATTTTATTAGTTTTGCAGATACTTATGATTATAAACCATTTAAACATCTATCTACTACCTCGAGTAGTTGGCATGGAACTCATGTAACAGGTATTATTATTGGGCAGCATATAGATAATAACAGTAACCGCGGTGGAGCATCAGATGCAATGGTGGTACCAGTGCGCATTTCTGGTAAAGGTGTTGGTTCCGGCTCTGGTCGATTGAGTGACATAATTGCAGGGATGCTTTGGGCTGGAGGAATTCATCCAACTATCTCAAATCCACATCCAGCAAGAGTATTGAACATGAGTTTTAGCAATTTTACGAATAATTATGGCGAGGGTAGTAAGTGTCCAGAAGAATATCAGAAAGCATTTGATGAATTAAATCTTGTTGGTGTAATTGCTGTAGTTACGGCAGGAAATAATAATGGTGGTGATTATAAAATTAAGAGCCCAGCTATTTGTAAAGATTTTACTAAAAATGTAATAACTGTTGCGGCATTGACTCCTTTGGGGTATTTAGCTAGTTATAGCAATGGTGGAAATGTAACGATTGCTGCATCTGGTGGTGATAGCGCAATTAATGGAATAGATGGTTTTGGGGTTTGGACCACTAATTATAATGCACGGGAGCAATATGGCAAATGCCGTGATGCAAATTGTTTTGAGTATGGCTGGAAAAATGGTACATCAATGGCCGCTCCTTTGGTAACCGCGGCTATTGCTGATATGTTATCTGCTAATCCAAGCTTGCAGCCAGAACAAATTAGATCAATTTTAATTGCGAGTGCAAAACCTATTCCTGCCGAAAAGCGTGTTCCGCGTAACGGCAAAGGTGGTCAATTGTCAGATAATGTTGGGCGACTTGATGTAATAAAGGCTGTTGAAATGGCTAAAAATTATACTTTGCCAATTAATAATTAGTGTTCTACGTTATCTGATGCTTTGTTCAATTGTTCACGTCGTGTGATGGAGAAATTTAGTTCGCTTATTGGATGAATTACTTTTAAAATAATCCGACATTTTTATTGCATAGTTTTATTGGAGGTGTGCTTTAAATGGTTCAAGCATGTGGGCGTTATTTTAATTTCTCAATAATAAGATTTTGTTTTATTTAAAAGTTATGATAGCGAATATGATTGGGTTGAGGAACTACGAGAAATTACCAGATTAGTTAAGGCTAATGAACAATTAAGCCCAGCCCATAAGTCACAAGTTGATGGTAGTGGGAGATTATTCTTTTAAGAAAGAACATGAGTGATTTTGATTAATAAATATAAATAATGTAAGTTTCCATAGAAACATATAAAAACCCCAGGTTAAATCAACTTGGGGTTAATTAATTTCATAGGTATGCAGCTCATCTTATATGAGTATAATTTATTTTTGAATAAGAATAAAGTTAGATTTACTTTTCTGGTAGTTATGTCATTTATTAAATATCTGTTATAATTTCTACTTTCAGATAGTGTTATTAAATGATCTTTAGGATAGTATGAGATGGTAAGTTTTAGTCATGATCCATTCTTAAGTGAATATATTAACAGTAACTTTATACAGTTGATAGATTTTCCTATCTATTCGTGCTTATATGATACAGAATACAAGCTTGTGATTTGTACTAATAAATCAGCTCAATCGTTAGGTTACTCAGATTGGAGGGGCGCTGTTGGAATCAGTTATAAAGGTGATAGTTGCCATATACTTGCAAAGATAATTTTTGGTTCAAGTTATGGCGATGATCATAAAGATGCGATTAATAAATATGCTGAGATGATTCTTAATTTCCAGGAAAATGTTTTTCTGAATAAAATAGCAATAAGCTTTTTTGACTTATTACCATATAACAATCAATTTAATACATTTCTCGTGACATATATTCCAGTAGTAAATAAAGTTGGCGAAGTTGTGGCGATTCAGAGCCATGCAATTGAATCTAAATTTTTTGGTTTTCAGGAACACTTTTATACATTATATGATGGTTCAGCGATTAAAAATAATTTCCCGGATAAAATAAAATTGACCAAGCGTGAAGAAGAGGTGATGTTTTTATTGGCAAATGGGTTAAATCAAGAACAAATTGCCCATACGTTACAGACGAGTAGAAGCACTATTGCTACGATAATTGCTACGAAATTATGCGTGAAATTTAATATACCTGGATCAAACACCGGTTATTTGACTAAACTTGCCATGGAGCGTGGCTATTTTCAATACATTCCCTCATCATTATTCAAACCTTTTGTTATACCTATGATTAAAGATTAGTATCTGGTTATACTTTCAAGAAGATTTCCATGTTATTTAAGCTAAAGGAATAGATAATTTATCTATTCCTTTAGCTTTTTATGGCCTGAAGCTCAGGCTTAAAATTTAAATCGTGTGGATTATATCATTATAGTACAGTGGTTTATATTGAATATTGAGTGCGATTCTGTGCCTGAAATAAAATTTATTAGACGATTTTGTCTATAGTTATGTTTTTTTGAAAAGCCTACAATGTAGTTATGAGATGAAATCAATCGAACAACTTTGAAAAGGTCTAAAAATGAAAACAAATAAACTAAAACAATTAACCTGTATTTTAGCTGGTAGCTTGATTTTATCAGCTTGTAACAATAATGTAGGTGGTGGTTCAAATAACAATCTAAATAATACTCAAGCGGTTGTGAGTCAAGTTACCGCCACTAGCGTGACACCTGAAGCAGGAACTAAACAAACAAATTATATCCGTGAATCAATTATTGATTCATTTGCGGGTAATTTTTTTGCCTTTCCTGGCAACTTTGGTTTTAATCTTTTATCGGGTTGGCTTGGTGGTTTAATTTTTCAAGATGATAGCCAGCAACAAATTTTTAATGGCTTGAAAGATATTCAGAATAAACTTGTAGAAATGGATAAAAAGCTTGAACAATCACTTAATTTAAGCAATGATATACTTCAGATGCTAGGAGAATTTTACCATACTCAGATTGGCGATAACCTCTGGCAAACATTGCAACAGCCACAACAAGCTGCCAATTTTATACAAACTCATTATGCGAGTTATACAAATGCACTAGTGTTTGGTGTTGGTGATATTAAAGCCGATGAACTTGATAATTTGTATAAATATGCTTCTGAACAGTGTAAAGATAAACAAATTTTTGATGTTATTGGAGCTCGTAATAATTTGCAATCAAAGCAAGTCAATAGTTTGACACAGAATAACATTAGCCGCTTATTTAATGAGTTTGTAACTGATTATGCTAGTCCAATTGGTGGTGGAGCTGGTGAGTTTTATAATCTACTTAAAAATCGGAAGCAAAACTACATCAATGCCTTGTTTGCAGAAGTTCCTTACGGTGATTTTATGAGCAAGATAGATTATTACAACTATCAAAATATGTTATATAAAAATACTTTGACTGGTGCTTATCAAAAATTATATAACATGCAATTGGCTCAATTAGCTTATAAATATGCTTGTGGGGCAGATATTGAAATAAACTCTCCTCGCTTAGATAAAAATTGGCAAGGTAAGGCTGGATTTTATGAAGCTGCCAAAGCATTAAACATTCAATATAATAACACATACCAACAGTTAGAACAAAATCTGGAGTTTGGGTTTGCATCAATCACTAACGAGGATTTATATTCTCGAGTAAATAATTTGTTTAATACCGAGTTATTAGATAAAAATGCTTTTGGTTCAAATAAATTGGCAGCTGGTCAATGTTCTATTACTGGTCTGGTTTTTGAAAAATTGGATAATGGGCATGGTATTTTACGTTTGACCGCTAAATGTATGCTTGAGCAAAATTCTGATAAAACAGCCAAATTTACTACGGTTCATCAGGATGTTCCATATAAATATGAGGGAAGTAGAATCACTGGAACACCCTATAATCACTTGCGTTTTGATGCGAATTATCCGAGTGCATTAGTATTTATTAATCGTAATAAGGATAGCTTTAATTCCGATGATATTAAAGTTCTCACTACGAATAATGAGATCTCTAATTCATGGTCATTCACTGATGTAGCAAATGTTAATCGTATGGCAGATAGTTGGACAGATACTTATGAGAATTGGATCACTAAATTTTATTGGAGTGCGGCACAAATTGATTTATCTGATGATGTTAGCATTTTTTCAGAGAGGTATCTTGCTGGTTATAATGCTTTAGGTGACGATGCACGACGAATTTTACCTCCTTTTGGGTATGGTCTTGACACAAGCGGGTATAGTTCATTATTACAATATCCAGGTTTTTCTAGTCACAATTTAGATGATAGTCCTAAAGGGTGGTACTCACAATGGCATTTATTGTCTTATAATGGTAAACAAGCTTTATTGAAAGTTGAGTTTCTTAATTCTTCAACTGAGAGACAATGGGTTGGGATTGGTTGTATGAACACTTTTGCTGATCAATCATGCCATCGTGAGGGTAATAATACTTTAGTTTGGGAAGACGGTACAAAATTAACCTTAAATGGACAAATGTCGGAAATTCCAAGTATTAGCCGTAATAATAATTGGCAACAAGTATCTGGTAAATGGTCCATTATTGGCAGTGCACCAACAAATTATGAAGTGCTACCTAAAAAATAGGTAGATTCATATATCTAAATAGAGGGTTAGTGGTAGATGTGAGAAATCATCTACCATCAATAATTTCAAGAATTTATGAATTCGACAATCAAAGTGGATTGCTGGTAATCGATTTTAATATTATTATAGTATAGAGGTTATCATTTGTATAATTGAATGTGTAATTGTCAATTTGTAATTCTGTATTGCGTAGTAAATACTCTTAGTTTTTAGGTTTGAATAAGGTTTAATTGATTTATTAAAACTCTCATGAATTACATGGGAGTTTATTTTTACCCACTAATCTCAAAAATTTAGTCGGAAACTATTTTAGTTATATTTGTGATTTTATCTGCTAATGAATGCACAATTAATGTGCGTTGATAGCTCTATATTTTACAATTTTAGACTGTTACAATCTCGTTCTTGGTTTATGGAATTGCCAATTTTAGATTGGTAGTGAATGTTTTATATGGAGAGATAAATGCAAAAACCTAATTTATATAAGTCACTTAGTACATCTGTGCTTGCCACATTAATTTTGACGGCTTGTAATTCTGGAACTAATGGCCGCCCTAGTTCAGGAAGTAGTACCAACACACTTGGTTTAACACAGGCAAGTAATCTTGCTTTGAATGCGGGTCAATCATTAGCGCTTGCAAATAACAAGACTAGCGTTGATTTAACCTATACCAATAATAGTAAATTTACATTTCATTGTACTGCACATAAAGATACTTCAAGTAAAACCAGTACTGGACAAAATTCATTTACACAAGATATTGGACCAAGTATTGTAGATTACTTAGCGTTTTCAACTAATTTTAGCACTGATAGTTATGGCACATTAAGTTGCAGTGACGCAACAGATGCAAGCAATCCATGGGGATTTAAAATTAGTTCATCGGCACCGCAAGTAAATACGGTGACACTAGATTTAGATGCTCTTGCTGGTAATTCAACTAAAGTTAGTTGTACTGATCCTAAAACTGGTGCAGCGATTAGTAAAAATTTGACTAGTACACAACGTTCGATTGATTGTCGTGCTGGTACTTATATTTATAGTGATAATCGTGCAAATCCAACCGATGGAATTGCAATCAATTTTTCATCGACAATTTTGCCAGTAACGCCAGCGCCAGAAATAGTTTCTAACCAGCCTACAATTGCTAATAATAAAACCAATATTTCGTTGGGAGTTGCCAATAACGTTGGTAGTGGTGAGGTCTTCACATGTAGTGCGAATTCAGTACAAAGTCAACCTAACGGAGGCTCGAGCACACAATCGTGGAAATTAACCAGCTTTGGTACGTATCCTGGAGTGTCATACTATCAAAATTTTAGTCCAGATGTTTATGGTGTATTGAGCTGTGCGAATAATAGTGATAGTGTTAATAAATGGGGCTTAAAAATTAATAAAAACAAGGCTCAAACCGTTACAATTTCATTAGATAAAACGACGGTTGCAAATTACAGTACTAACGTTGCTTGTTTATCTGGTAATGGTAGTAAAATCCGCCAAACTTTAAACTCTGATAACAGTTCAATTACTTGCCGTGCACAAAATTGGTTATATACAACTTCGACTGATCCAGTGGGTGATATTCGTGCAGATATGGTATCGGTTACTTTGTCACCGTTAAATAACATTCAGCCAGAACCTGTAGTTGTTCCAACACCAACGCCTAGTCCATCACCAACTGTTACACCTATGCCAGGATCTGCTGAATTTAGTATGCCAAATCCCATTCCAGCTGGTGTGGTTAGTACTTCGTTAAGTGATATTTATTCAAATGCTTTAGTTGGTTTTGATAATAATACTGGTGATGGTATTAAATGTACGACTCCGAGCAAAAATGTTAATTTAAATGGTGTTTGGTCGACTGTTGCAGGTTTAAATTTAATCGTTGGCTCTGATCCAGTTTATACGCCATACAGCTCATCGAATCAAAGTGATATGACTTGCTCAAACAGTAACAACAGTAATAAATGGGGCGTTACGCTTGAATCGAATGGTGGTCGTAGTAATTTAGTAAGTTTTAATGCTGATAGCAAAGCTAACTATACGACAAGTGTTAGTTGTGTTTCTAATGTAACCAATGCTACGATTACTCAAGTGTTAAAGCCGGGAGTTGCTGTGAATTGCCGCGCTGCGAAATACATGTACAGTGATGGAGTTGAGCGCTCAGATCCAATTGCAATTATGATTAATAAATAATTCATTAAATCATTCAATTATAGCTGACAGTATTGTGGTGCTAAAAACTCCATTAAAACTGTCAGTTTTTGTTTTTAGCATCACTGTGTACTGAAATTGTCATTGATTTCTTTTCCTTTATTTTTGCGTTATTGAGTTTTTGGTTAGGATATCTACACTAACCATGTCAATATATGAAATCTCAAAATTCTTTACATTAACATAGTTTAAGCACTGTCTTTACGAGCTTTGAGCTATGTTTTTTCTAATTTATAATGGTTAATTTTATAGTTTCTCGAGTTTTATAGATCATGGCATACTATGCTAACTCTGTTTTGTCTGTATACATTTAGTATGCAGATTAATTTGGTTAATGTTGCTATAATTGATTTTTATCGTGGGCTGTTTATTTTTGTGGGTTTTTGATTAATTTGACTAAGTGTGAAATCGTATCGCATGATTACGGAAGTTGGTGAAAATTAATTATTGGTTAATGAGACTCTACAAGAATAATGAAGCAATATTTTTAAATGATATTTTATCAGGATGATAAATGAAACAATTCTTACTAATTTTTTTAGCTGGGTTTATTCTGGTTGGATGCAATGATCAAGCGACTCAGATGGTATCAGATCCAGTAGTCTGCGCTACTATTAATAAAGGCATGGATATGATCAATAAACGGGCCATTACTGATAGCATAGATACATATTATGCTGCGCTTAGAGGAGATAGCACTTTGGTTGATATTTGTATTAATGCAGGAAGAGTTAAGATGGCATATGAGCGAGTGAAAGATTTTGATAACGTTAGGGTGTGGGGGAAGATTGAGAAAGTAGACTGCGTGCATGCTGGATTATAGTTTGTGATCATGAATACAGATTAGGTTATTTCATTTCGCTTCTATAATGAGGTATTTTTATGAATGATTTACTAAAAGTTAACCTTGTTGTCGATAATTTAATAAAGGCGGTAAAAATTATGAGAAGTAATTTAGGTTTTGTGTAATGGTTTAAAAAATTGCTCAAGATACGAGTTTGTGAAAATTAATATGTTGTTATTTAAACAGTATAAGAATAATTTATTTAGGAAAAACTATGTAAAATGAATTACTTATTGCACGATTAACAATGACGACATTTGTAAGTAATTTTTTGGCATTAAAGTTATAAATAAGCAAAAGCTAAGTAGTTTAAAATCATCCAAGAAATACTTAGTAATCATGTTACCCATGTTTTCTTTAATGAAATGTCTCAGGATGAAGTGTTATTTTTAGATTTACAAATGATGAGAAATCTGGATTACATTAATAGAGGGAGTTTTATTTAGCTAATTGTACTCCATAAATTAAACCAAATTGGTGGTATAATTCCTTTAATTATGATTCGCATCTTATTAGAATAAAGTTTTGTTATGTGAGTCAGATTACACCTCAACATAAAAATTTCTCTTGGCAGCAAAATTACTGCCATTTTCTCTGGTACAAGCTTGTGGTTGGTAGTTAGTTTAGATTGTCCGTTTTTATCTTAAAAACTGCCATGATGCTTTAGTGGTACATTCAGTAATTGGTTATAATGAAATAAAGTCTGGAGTGGCCTCAATTAAATAATAATCTTTGAGCATTGCACTTAGGATTGACTCAGGTATGGTTTCAATTTGCTTGCTTCCAATTGCTTTTATCACAGCATCATCAATAGTCGTAGTATTTAATTTTTGGTAAATTCGCTGACTAACTGTTGTTTTGACCGTACTATAATTGATATTCCTGATTCCTAATTTTGATTGAAGAGAAGAGATTTGCTTGTTAGATTTATTCAGTGCTGCAAAAAAGAGAATTTCCTTTTCTAATGTTGATAATTTGTTATCTGCATCATCTGAAGTAATATCTGGGTTTTTCTCTTGATCGGTATGGTTTAATAGTTTATTTATCAGTGAGATGTCATTTAAGGCTATATTTTTAAAGGTGCAACATATTCCAATTAGCTGGTTGCCATGAAATATTGGTGTATCATAGACTTGAAATAATTCCAAAGACCCTAAAGATGCCCGCTTAAAAATCATAAGCCATTTAGAGGTCATTTTTTTAAGTCTAAAAGGCGTAGCATCATTGCCAAATTCTGTGGAAAATTCAGCCAGATGATGTTTAGTTTCTTTGGGGGTTTGACCTAATGCGTGACTTTTATCGGACATCTCACTGGAGTAGGCAAGAACTTTGTAGCTCGGGTATTCTATTATAACGGTTAATTGATTTCTTAGCAGTATTTTTAATATTTTTTGTGCGTATTCGTGTTTAATAATTTTTTGTAGCATGGTGTCTTGATAATATTAATTAACAAAGGTACTATTTTACATGAATTTATATTTAATGTTGCATACATATATTAGATGCGTGTGTTTTAAGTATCGATAGATAGCTTATTTTGTAGTAATTTTATGGTTCTGGATATTATGATACAACTCATTTGCTGATGGTTTAAATTAAAAATTATTGTAACCAACCTTTGATGAATCACTTGGTTACAATAGATAATTTATTTGTAGTTTTTGTAAATTCAATTGATTGGATAGAACTCACCATGCAAACCAAAAGGTAGCATATGTGGTAATTGAATTCGAGAAATTTCATTAAATGATGTTGCATCTAGAATAAGTATAAATGAAGATTTATTTGCAAGGTTACTTACTATTGAAATTAGTATTCCATCATCCTCATTTTGTGCATTTGGTTTGGCGATAAATGCTGGTTCACCTGAGTAGCAATCTTCCTCGTGCCAATATTTGACTGTAGTTAAATCTGATAAGTTAACTTTAATGAGTGAACTTAATTCGGTATCTGTGTTTTTTAGCGCGGATACACCATAAAAATAATTATACGATTTTTGTGCATAAAGATTATTGATGCAAGTAAATTCAAGTGGATTCAGGGAGTATTTCTGCTTATGGTAGGTGTTAGTTGCCAAGTCTAGAGTATAACGATTGAGTTGTGGTAAAGCATGGTCATAGTTTGCAGCTTGTTTAAAATAGAATGATTGAATAATATCTGCATTTGGGTAAGTAATTAGGTCTAAATGAATTTGGTTGTTTTCCTCAAAAGAATTCACGATATGAAAACAGAAAAAATTATCGGCGGTAATTTTGGCAACAACCTTACCTTGTTTATCAATAACACTAAAATCAACGCCAGCACTAGTCCATTCATGATTTTCTATAAATGGTCGATTACTGAAGAACATCTTTTTTAGATTTAACTTTAACGGGTTTTCATAAAGAATAAAGAAACTTTCAGTTTTCGCAAAGCTGTGAGTATAAGAGATAGATTGGCTTGGGATTTTAGCTATTATTTGGCGAGTATTGCTGGAAATATCGGTTTGATATAAATTATAAGATGAAATATGCCCAAATTCAATCCCTAGGTTGTAGAGTTTGCCTTGTTTTTCATCTACAATTGGGTGTGCCAAATTAATTGCAAATTTAACTTTATCGGGGTAATTATGTCTTCCGATGATAGATAAAGTATTAGGATCAATCAAGGCATGATTATCGGTTTCGGTCATTGCGAGTAATGAGCTGCCGTATTGAATGACGTTCACATTGTTATTATCGGTTACCTGACCTCGTAACAGATTGAAGATATGTTTTAATAATGATTGTTTTTGTGATGTTGCAAATTCATCATAGTTAATTTTACCTTTTTCGCGAAGTGCTGCATAGGCTTTACTATGTGGGAATTTACTCATGTAACTGACTTTACCTTGGTTGAACGTAATTTTATGAAGCATTGCCATGCCATCAAACCAATGATTTAATTGAGTGCTTGAGTAGTTAAACAAGCTTGGACCATTGCGAATAAATGCACCATTTAGCCATTCTGGTATTGGTGATTCAGGAGCTAATTCAATTAATTCTGTTTCAGTGAGATCATTAAAAAATAATTGCTTTGGAAAAATCATTTTTTGGCACCTCTTTTATCAATTTAACTATTGTTTAAGAGCGTATTTTGTAAATTAATGTCGAGTGTCATTATCAAAATTTGCCCACATTTTTGGAGTTAGGCTTACTTCCAAATCAATGGACACGAGTTCGGCATCCATATTGGGGTTGTGTTCATAAATTTCTTCGGCTAAGATTTGCATTAGTTCATCTATTTGTTGTTGAATTTTATTTAATTCATCAATTGGTACTGTAGCGCTTATTTCATTGCCAATTACAACGCTTAAAACTAATTTCAATTTGAAACCGTATAGCTCGGAGTAGTCAGCACTGATTTGTTCAGTTCGCAGAATCAACATTCCATCAGCAATTATATCTAGGACCTTATTAATTAATGGCGTCACATTGAGTGTCTGAACAGGCATATTAAATCTTTATTTTTAAAAGTTAGAGTAGTGATATTATACATTATTTTAGCTTGAATTAACTCTGGCGACGTTAAATTTTCTAGGTTTATCGAGGATTTGGGGTAATAGATGGTATTTAAATTTGTAATGTGTATAAGTGAGGTATTTTTGTATCTTGGTCGTAGTTGAGTGTAAGAGCTAATTATAAGTTTTTATGAGATGAATTAGTTTACGGAGAATTGTTTATTATTTTGGAGTGGCTATAGTAAAATCAGCAGTATTGTTTCTTATGGTATTCATATGTTAAATTCTAATAAAATTCTCCTTATCCTACTGGTTTTTATGATTACAGTTATGGGATACTATAATTCGTTGGCATTCTATAAAATCATGAGTCAGGTTTTTAGTCAAGCAGACCATAAAACTAATTTAATTTTATCTATATCGTTTATTAATGCACTACATTTTTTCTTTCGCCCACTTGGTGGTTGGTTTTTTAATAAGCTTCAATTAAAGAGCAAGAATCTTATTTTGCCGCATACGGTTCTTTTTTATGCTGTCTATAATTTAGCTATAGTAAATTTAGTTGACTGGTTTAGTTTTAAATTCGCAACGGCACTTTTGTTAGCTAACTTTATACTAGTTGGTTGTATTTTGGGTGGGGTATTTCCACAAATAATTTTGAGCCTTTTAAATCAAAAACAACCTAATACCACCCGCAAAGTAATTTTAGGTAATTTGTATTTTATTACTATTTTTACCGCGAGTATTTTGGCTAAGTTTAGCCTAATGATACATAACACCTTAAATAATATCTGGTTTTTCAAAGTTATGCCACTTGGATTTGTTGTTTTGGCGATATGGCTATTCTTTGTCAAATCATTGTGGGTAAATTTTGAGTTGGATGGATCACCAATTAACTTGGGTCAACCATGGCGTAATACATTACGTGAGCATTGGTTGGTAATTGTACGGTTTACGTGTTTCTTGACCTTTATTACAAGCTTAAATGCATTCTTCACCACAGCTATGCCGTTTTATTTACAACATTATTTACACTATCCAGAGAAAGAGGTTTTGCTGTTACAAATTTCATTGTTTATTTGCGGTATTTTGGGCTTAGTTGTGGGAGGGATTTATCATGATAAACTTGGGAAGAGATTGCATCTGACGATGGGGGTGTTGATTAAGATAATGCTATATTTTTTATTTAAGTCTTATGTAAGTAATAATATCTATATTATTGGAGTTTTAGAGTCTTTGTGTATGTTTGGTTTGGGTCTGATGATGTCAAAAATTCTAAATCTAATTTATAGTATTTTTCCAGCGATGTATAAATTAAGTGGAGTTACACTTATTTATGATTTTTCATTTGGGTTATTCTCTGGGTTGTCAGTTTATTTCTCTACATATTTAATCAATCAATTCAATAATTTATATATTCCATCTTTAGTTATTGTGGTTTTTAGTTATCTATCATTAATTAGTCTATGGTTTACACCGAAGAGTGATTTCTTTCGTTATGATAAGTAAATGTTACAATTACGGCTTGTTTTACTAGGATACAGATAGCTAGATGAAGTTACAGCAAATAAAATTAGCCGGATTTAAATCATTTGTCGATAATACGAATATTGAAGTACATGGTCAACTAGTTGGAATCGTAGGTCCTAATGGCTGTGGTAAATCAAACGTAATTGATGCCGTACGCTGGGTGCTTGGCGAATCATCTGCAAAGCAATTGCGTGGTGAATCAATGGCGGATGTTATTTTCAATGGTTCAATTAAGCGTAAGCCAATTTCACGTGCAACTGTCGAGCTGGTTTTTGATAATACTGCCAAGTCATTCTATGGGCTTTGGAACAACTATAACGAAATTTCTATTAAACGCCTAATTTCACGTCAAGGCGAATCAAACTATTACATCAATAATCAACAAGTGCGCCGTAAAGATATCACCGAGTTATTTTTGGGAACTGGGGTTGGGACCAAGGGTTACGCGGTAATTGAGCAAGGAATGATATCGAAGATTATCGAATCTAAGCCTGAAGATATGCGCTTATTTGTTGAAGAAGCTGCTGGTGTTTCCAAATACCGTGAACGACGTAAAGAAACTTTGCAGCGTTTGAGTGATACGCATGAAAATTTGCAACGCTTAGAAGATATTCATGGTGAGTTGATTAAACAGCTTGGGACGTTACATGAACAGGCGCAAGTTGCTGAACTTCATCAACGCTTGACGAGTGAACTTAAACATCAACAAACATTAAGTTTAGCAATAAAGGTGACCGATGCGAATAAAATCCTGGGTGAGGCTAATCAATTCATTGCTCATTGCGAAGAAGAGTTGCGAGTTTTAGGCTATCAATTAGAAGAAACTAGTTTGAGCTTGACTGCGGAACAGGATAAAAAAGCTGAACGTGAGCAAATATTGCAAAATTTGATGCAGCAATTCAATGAGTATCGGACTAATTTGGCGCGAGTGGAAGAGCGTTTCAAGCATTATAGTGATTTGCTGAAACGTTTTGAAACTGAGTCGGTGGATTTGGCAACTAAGGAGCGTGATTTAGAGCAAGATATTAGTGAGCTTACTTTGCAAGGTGAAACTATTGCTGAGCAAATTGAAGATAATCAATTTACCTTAAGTGAGCAGACTTTAGCCCGTGAAGAGTTGCAATTACAAGTTGATGAGAAACATCAAGCGTATAGTGAAATTGCGGCGCTACTGGCTAGTCGTCAAGATGTTATGAGTAATTCTAAACATGATTTGGCATTGTTACAAAATAGTTTAAATCACAAACGTCAGCAACAGAATAATCTCAGCACACGTTTAGCCCGTTTGTCGCAAGAAGGGCAAAGCTTAGATTTTGATCAAAATTATCATTTTATTAAAGAAGAAATTGAACTTGTCGAGGAAGAGTTAATTGCGACGGATTTAGCACACGAAGATAAAACGCTGAAAATAGAAAAATTAGAGGTTGACCTTGCCGCTTTGCAGCAAGAAGTGAATTTAAATCACACTCAACATGCCGCAAGTTCCGCGACTATTCAAACACTTGAGCAATTATTAGCAAACTCTAGCAGTAATGATGAAACTGCATCTTGTTTACCAGATACTGAGTTAAGTGAAGTTTGGCAACATTTACAAGTAACTGCAGGTTATGAATTAGCCGTGGAAGTTGCTTTAGCGAATGTGCTGAATGCCAAGCTAATTCAAAGTCTTAATCAATTAAAGCAATTGCCAGCTTCAGAACTCGCGCTTTGGTTAGCCAATACTACTCCAAGTTATGTGACTAAAGGTAGTTTGAGTGAGTTTGTCCAAATTCAACATTCAGATTTGAATGGTTTGTATAATTATTTGAATGCTTATTGTTTGATTGATGATCTAAAGAAGCACCATGAACTTGAAATTGGTAAATTTGGTGTCACGCGAGAAGGACATTTGGCTACTCGTGACTATATAATTTATCATGCTACTAGTGGTGGAAATAATTTATTGCAGCATCAGCAGCAGTTACAACAAGAATTAGTTCTGCGTGATGAGCTGCAATTATCCAGTGAGAGTTTGGATGAGAAGTTAGCTGCGCAACAAATAATTCAGCAAAATTTACGCAATGATATAAGCAGTCTTGCTGCGAAACATAAACGCCTACAACATAAGCAGCATGAATTACAGTTGGAATTCACCAAACAAGAACAAATTTATTTGCAAAATCAACGTCATCAAGAGCGTGTTGCACAAGAGTCAAGTTTGCTCCAGCAAGAGTTAGCGCATTTAACTAGTGATATTGAAAGTTTATCAATTCAATATGAAGACAAGCAGATTAGCCTTGAAGATTTGCAGGTTGCCAGTCAAGATGTGGAGTTAGAAAAGTTAGAGCGTGAAACTTCATGGCAGTTGGCAAAGAATAAACTTCATGAAGCTGATACGCAAGCCAATAAAATGATTATGGATAATCAATTGTTTCAGCAGCAACGACAGAATACTTTGAACTTGGTGGAAGAAAAACGCTTACAATTAAGTGCTGCACGACAAAAACTTGGTGAGTTATCTACAGAGCGTGAAACATTTAATAGCAATGATCAAGCGCAAGAAATTATTCAATTGCAGCAACAAATCGGTGAAATTGCTAAACAAATGCAAAGTGTACAAGAAGCAATTGACGAATTAGCAAACAAAATTATCGTCTTGAAAAATAAGGCTGCATCCTTAAATAGTAATTATCAGCGTAATTTGGAAAAAATTAATCAAACCAAATTTAAACAGCAAGAACAGAATATTTTATTATCGACTTATCAAGAAAATTTGGCTGGATTAGATTTAAGTTCGGCACAACTAGAATTATTATTAGAACAAAATCAATTAAGTTTAGCTGAATTAATTGCAAATTGTAAGAGTCTTGATACGCAAATTGCTGAGTTGGGTTTAGTTAATCTGAAAGCAATTGAGGATTTGGCTGCCGCTAATGGTAAAGAGCAGGAGTTGCTTGGACAAATTGATGATCTAAAAAATGCTACTGCAACATTACAAGAAGCCATTGAGCATATTGATAGTGAAACACGCAAATTATTGCAAACCACGTTTGATCAGCTTAACGATGCAATTGTGGTGTATTTTAGAACTTTATTTGGTGGCGGGAATGCACGTTTAGCATTGACAGATAAAGATATTTTGGTTGCTGGAATTCAGATTTATGCTGAACCACCGGGTAAGAAAAATTCAACTATTCATTTACTTTCAGGTGGTGAAAAAGCTTTAGCTGCGATGAGTTTTATTTTTGCATTATTTAGTTTAAATCCTGCACCATTTTGTTTATTAGATGAAGTTGATGCTCCGCTTGATGATGCCAATACGCAGCGTTTTTGTAATTTGGTGCAAGAATTATCAAATAAAACGCAATTTGTGTATATTTCACATAATCGCCTAGCAATGGAAATGGCAGATCAATTGGTTGGGGTAACCATGCAAGAAAAGGGTGTTTCAACAGTTGTGAGTGTAAATTTAGTTGAGGCAGTACGACATGCGCAACAAGCAACAGAATAGTTAGTTTTACGGAAAAGGATTTTAAGAAGAATGAATATTGAATTGAATGAGAATTTTAAAGGCAAGTGTTTAGTGTCAATGCCAAATATTGGTGGTGATATTTTTCATCAAAGTGTAATTTATATTACCGAACACAGTACGATCAGTGGTGCAATTGGTGTGATTATTAATAAAACGCTGGGGGATGAGCAAAAGAAATTGGCAAATTTTGAATTTCAGCATTACCCCAAAGAGTGGAGAAATGTGCCAATGAATTTAGGTGGTCCAGTAAAATTAGACTCAGGATTTTTGTTGCACGTTAGTGATGATAGTTCAAAACTTGTTTTAACTGGTAGCCAGAAAAAAATTCGCCAGTTAGCTCAAGAAGAGAGTACTACACCATTAATGTTAACTGCTGGGTTTTGTTTGTGGGAAACACTGCAGTTGGAAAATGAAGTTCGTTTTAATAACTGGTTGGTTTTAGATGATTCTGCGCGTCATTTGCTTTCAATTACTGATCCCAAAAACCGCTATGCTGAGGCATTACGATTGGCTGGTGTAACTAATTTGGCAACTTTTGATTTTCGTGGCGCAGGCAATGCTTGAGGCAATTACTATTCTTGCATTTGATTATGGTGAAGCTCGAGTTGGGGTTGCAATGGGTAATAGCGCATTGCAAATCCCACACCCAATTGCAACCATAGTTGCCGAAGGAATGTGGCCTAAGATTGATCAAATTAATGAGTTAGTCACTAAATGGCAGCCAAAATTATTAGTCGTTGGCTGTCCACATATCTCTGATAACCCACAAAAAATCCAATTAGTCAATACGATTAACAATTTTGTAAAACGTCTTGAGCGTAAATTTGCTGTGCCAGTAGTGACAATTAACGAAGATTTTAGTTCAGCGCATGCCAGTTCGCTTTTAAATGAGCAGGGTGTTCATGGGCGTGAACAAAAGGGCAAGCTTGATCAATTGGCGGCCTGTAGTATTTTACAAACTTATTTTAGTTCTGACTCCGCACTTGTTCGCAGCTAGTTACACCTGATTTGATTCTTTGTTCATCATAACTCCATATTATTTTTAGTATTAGATTGATCTTGGTCAGATATTGTAATACCGGCTTGTCTTTGATGACAAAAATATGCTGCAAGATTATTAATTAATATAGGTGCTAGACAATCAAAGCACATTTAAAGATGTGGTAAGATACTGTCATGGTTCAAATAAATAAGTACATTAAGTGTTCAAAAATTTCTGAAGTTAAATTTAGAGAAATAATCAGGTATTTTGTAGCAGATTTATCTGCT
>JACCEA010727469.1_pt1 | contig 50712 bp, 82 predicted proteins | sample 7449851 | NCBI WGS metagenome assembly JACCEA01 (sample SAMN15323453, study PRJNA562643) | freshwater metagenome | isolation source: river surface water | place: USA:Blue River Watershed | collected 2017-08-18 | reverse complement strand
ATTAAATCAACTGTTAGTGGTGCTATGTCTGATAGTAGACCGGGCTCAACCAAAGGTTTTCTTGATCTGATTAATTACTCAGATAACCCTAAGATTCGTTCTGATGTTTTTAAGTACAAATCTTCTGAGGTTATTAAAAAACTCTCTGGTCCTATCATGAATGGAGAAATCGATAAGGTCACTCCTAATATGATTGTTTCTGCTTTTGGGGATAATGCTGAGGAAATCACCAAGAATTTCCCTAATGAAGTTAAGGAAATCGTAAAGTTTGCAAATGATATTAATCTTGCTAAGGGTGATATTAAAGCCCAGAAAGCTCTACTTGAGACTGTGCAGAAGAGAGCTGATAATCTTGAAAAAGATCTATTTAATTCAGCACTTGGTAAATTTATTACTAAGGATAATGCTGGTGGTATTTCTGAAGTACCTAATGGTTATCAGGTTCTGAAAGAAATGTTTGGTAACGAACAATCAGGACCTCAGATTAAAGAAATCACTGATAGAATTATGGATAGTGGGGATGAGATTGCTCAAAAGGGCCTCAAATCTGCTTATTTTAATTATCTAAATGATACAATCTTTAAGGCTAAACCAGCAGCTTCTTCTTCTAATATGACTAAACTTACTAATGAAGGATTCAATAGTTTGTCATCTTATGGTGATGAGATCTTTAGAAGCCCTGAAGATAAACAAGTTTTAGATATTACGAAGAGTATGGTACAAACCATTATGAATGAAGATGCCAAGCGAACTGGTGTTGCTTCTATTAGACCAATGGGTGATACTCCTAATAAATCTCTCCAAAGAGCTCAACAGGGTGCTAACAGAATTATTACGACTACCTTTGGTGTTCTCAATAGGATGTCTACGACTGTAAGAACTGCTGTAAGTGGTTTCTTAGGAAGAACAGAAGCTATTGAGAAGATGACTAGAATTCAACAAGCGATGTTGTCTGATCCAAAGGAAGCAATTCAAGCACTTGAAATGATCGAAAGGATGCCTGATCTTTATAGTCCATCTAAGAGAGCAGTAAGAAATGAGATCTTAATGAAGCTTGGGATCTATTATGAACTTAATGGTGATCCTGATACTGTTAAAAAGGAACTGGAAAAAGATAAGTCTAAGAAAGTTCCCGAAGGTGTAAAATAAAAAAAAAGGCCCCGCAGACCTTAGGTACAATACCTTTGGTTTACGGGGCCTTTTGTCGTTTAAAGCTTAATTTCACCTTTGACAATAAACATAAGAACATTGTCATTGTTAATAATAGCATAACCTTGATCACATTCAATTCGTGTCCATGATCCGGTATTATCTAATGAAGTTATATTTGTCAATCTCTGCTCATGTCCGTCTCTAGAGACCACACGCCTAATTGACTCTTTTAGTTCTATCTTAGCCAATGTTAATTCCTTTTCATTTGCTCTTGGTCAATTCTCTTTTGGTTCTCAACTCTCCAAGCATGTAGCTCAGGAGAATCAGGAAGCCATGCAGAGTCATCAGTAATAGAATAAGGATTATCATCAATCCAAATGTCAACTACAATTCCTAGTTCCTCAAGGAATGGCTTCTTAGCTTTGCCATCAGTGAAATACATAGGGATATCTAGATTATCTAGAAGAGGGTCCCAATCGTATTCCTTATGTCGATACGTAGCTAGGATAACCTCATGCCCAGACTCTTGAGATATATTAATAAAAGTATCCCAAAACTCAGGGGCAATGTTATAAGTCTTGTCAAAATCTAGTGCAATTCTCACTGGCGATCATCCTGTCCAATTTTACGTTCTTCATAAGTCAAAAGAAATGCAATGCAACAAGCTGCATGCCATAGGTGAGATCTTTCGGTTTCAACATCAGTGTCATCAAACAAGAAAGACTTAGTAGCTCTCTTTCCTGCCCACCATGCCCATAAATGCCTCATCAAAGCACCATAGACACGACCCCAAGACATTCCCTTTTCCCAATTGCGCTCTCCAGAACTAGGTCTTAGAACGGAGGTATCTAAGTGCGGCTTCAAGACCTTCAATGTTGTCACCAAGGAATCCCAAACCGTTGTTGTGCTTACTGCATAAAATACCTCTAAATTTTCCTGTTGAATGGTCGTGATCAATGTGCAAATGTTTTGTTGTTCCGCATATTTCACAACCATTGGAAATGAGTCTGTCGTATAAATCTTCTGTAAGTCCAAACTTTCTGAGATAAATAAGTCTTTTTGTTTTGGCATCACGAGATCTAGATTTGGGATCTTCTTTCCTACGTCTTGCCAATTCCAAGACTCTTGTAGGGTTATCTCTTCTCCAAGTTCTAGAGTTCTCTCGTTGACGTTCTGCGTACTCAGGATTATTTTCCCTAAGGGATTTTTCGTAACATGAACGACATTTTCCTTTGGAGTATATAGGCTTATTCTTTTTGCATTGACAGTATTCCAATATGCACCTAACACATTAATAGTATATTTGTTTGCACCGAAGGTAAGGATCTCCCCCAAGGCAAAGATTACCTCAGGGGGAATAAGATCCAAACGAACTTTACCATTATCTGCTTTAGTTCCTACAGAAAGATCAGACATTAAATAGCGACTCCTTCAAACTCAAGTTCTTTTTGTTTAGGTGTCATAAAGATACGGAGAACATAACGATTGTTAATCTCCTTGATCTCATTAGTTTCAATTTCATAATTTTCTAGATTATTATTACCCTCGAAGAACTTGTCTTGCATAAATTCAACCAAAGGCTTCTCAACAGAAGAGTACATAAAAGAAATGTTTTCATTTACCATTAGAATGTTATCCTTTATCCTTATAAAAATCTATTATAATCTGTAGGTCTTCGATAGAAGCGTTATTCTTTAATCTATTTGCTTTATTAGAAACAATTAGGATATTCCCTTTGACATACCCCTTTCTATTATCTATTCTATCTATTGAATAGGTCCAATCAGGGTGCCCATAAATAAATGGAGTTTTAAATACTGGACAGACTTCAGGAATTATAATATCTGAAAGATCTAGATCAAAATCTCTTTTTAATTTTACTGCTCTAGATTTACAACGATTCAAAATTCTTTTTTCTAAAGGGACTTTTCTCCAATCTATTTTAGATTTCTTACAATCTTTACATCTTGAGATATCATATCCAGATTTGCATTCTTTATGAAGAGAGAAAGAGTTTAAGTCCTTCTCTACTCCACAAGTTTTACAAGTTAGTTTAGAAGACAACTTCACACCCCGAACCAGCACATGCTGCTTCAGAACTAAGATCAGTATTATCAATATTCTCTATGACTTCCCTGAGGTCGATATCATGAACTCCAGAAACCATAGCTTCATATTCTTCCTTTGTAATATCCTCAAATGGTGCTTGAACATATGTGCCACCATCGTAAGGAAGAACAGAAATCCCATTATAGAATTCCCTATGCAACCACATCCAATTACCTACATCTTCCCATTCATTATTCTTTACAGATACAGTAACAGAAACATTATTAGCATTGACACCATAGTTATGACCCTTACGTACCCACTTAACGTTATAATCAAGAGTACGTTTAAGAAGGTTAAGAGGTGATTCAGTCCTAAGGAATGCCCCCTCAGGGGCCTTCTGTGGAATTGCTACTACACCCATTGTCATAGGTCTTGCTGCTTCATCTTCACACAGACCGGGGATTTTATTTGAGAGATACTTCCAGATGGACTCGTCTTTACCAAAGCGCATACGCCTAAGATAATAGTCATTATGATAAGCATGAATACCACTTGAGCTCCCGACAACCAATGAAGATGTACCGCTAGGCTTAATGGTAGTACTACGAGCAGCACAATTAATGCCGATAAGAGAAGCAATATGAGCATTTGTTTCTTTCACAAACTCAGCAGCAAAGGCTAACCATTCAGGATCAATCTTATTGGCTGCAATACCTGTAATACCTACACCAATAAGTGCATCCTCTTCAGTGGTCTTCTTCCATACATCCCTAAGGTAATGGAACTCAGTGTATCCAGCCTGAAGTGTAGCAATTACTGTAGCACTACGTACACGATCATTGAAATCAACTTGATCTACAATGTCAGAACCATTAACCTCAACTAGATTACAGAACTGATAAGGACGAAGAGCAATTTCTGCGCCTCACACTTTGGGAATACAGTGACTTACCCAATGTGCGCTGGACTATCGCATACATTATATATATGACCAATTCTTTCCACTACGAATAAATTGAATCATATGTATTCTTACATTATATTTATTGGCTATTTCTCGATTAGATAAACCACTAGGGATAAGGGTGTATTTAATCTCTTTCACTTGTTCTTCATCTAAAAGTGCTCTTGGGTTCTTTGACCCAGTACAAAATCCTTCGTATGAAAGTCTATTCTTTCTCCATGATTTCTTAGCTCTCTCAGATCTTTTATTCTGAGAATCATTTTGTTCTATCCATTCTCTGACTCTAATTGATGTCGCTTCACGATGTTTCTTTTTGTTCTCTTCAATCTTGAACCAAGAAGATTCAACTCCAATTTCACCACCAGACTGAAGATTCCATCCTACGCCTTGAATAGGTCTTAAATCTTTCTCTATTAAAAGAGCTTCTTGTAAACTCAATCCATCGTGTAATATAGTTTGTTTTATATTTTCTTTACCATAACTTTTGATAGCATCAGTCAAGGCAGTTTTTCTTTTATTCTTGAAATGATTTTTCATTCTCTCGCTAAAATTTCTTGTAATTCCAACATATCCCTGAGAATGAATATCCGTATGCTTTTCAAGATGTAACCAATAAACAATATACATATAATGCCTTCCTCGCTTAGTCTCTCACGCTGCACTCCCTAAGGATGCTTGCGCCCTGTCGTTCTGTCACGAACTTCCAAGTCAATCAGAGGAAGTTTTAAATCCGCACGTATAGCTTACGGATTAGTACCCCAATCGAGGTCATTAGTCCAATAGATACCGGGCTCACCGGCACCAGAGGCTTCTACTCTCTTCCAAATCTTAAAGAACTTTTCCTCATCTACAAATCCACGGAGAAGGATCACAGAGTTATTAGCTCTTGCTCTCTGAGGGTTAAGTTCCCACCAGTTACCAGACTTAGCAGTCATCATATCTTCATCATCATCAGAGAACAAAGCGATCATAGCTGCTCGACGAATACCACCTGCAAGTACTGCATCAGCAAGATGACACTGAATGTCATGTACTTCAATAGGAGTAAGATATTGACCAATGGCTCTCTCAAGGATTGCCTCAATCTTAGCAAGACATACCTTGAGTGGTTCAGGACCGGGGGCTTTACCACCTGAGGTAACTAGTTCAGTACCCTTTTCACGGATATCCTCATAGTCAAACAATGGCCTTGCTTTGCCATAGAAGTAGGCTTCCACGAGAACTTTCACTGAGTCTGCACATCCCTCAATGGAGTCACCAATAACGTACCTACGGGCTCTATCTCGGGGTTTCTGAACCTTTGGTAACTTCTCTACATGGCGACGTTGAACACTATAGCCAACACCAGTACCACCAAGAAGAAGGAACATGGTTTCAGAGAAAGCCTTAGGATGCTCAATAGGAAGATAAGCACAATTATAAATACGAGCAGGGTTACGTTCAATTGCTTTACCACCAAACTGTAGGCTTCTCATAGATGGAAGAATACGCTTAGAGTAAACATCCTCATAAGCAGTATCAATATATCCATTTACTACGATGTTATTATACTTACGTTTATGCATTTCCTTATTTCGTGTGATAATTTCATCCCATGTTTCACGACGAGTAAGGTCAGGCATATATCTTGCATACTTACCAAATACTGTAATATCCGACAACACTTTATTTTCTAAATTCATTCTTTCTCCTTTAAACTTTATCGGAAATCTCTATAGGAAGTTTTATATCCTCCTACAAAGTTCATTCCTGTTGAGACATATTTTGCATCTTTAAGACTTAACCATTCGTCAAAAACAATATCTGAATCTGCATCAATTACTCTATAAGTATTCCCCCAGAGCTTATTCCACCAAGAGGGTTTTTCATTAAAAGTGCTCAATCTTTGCATTAGAAACTCCAATATCTTGGGGCATGAACCTCTATTTCTAAATCATCATTTACCCATTGATAAATTTCTATAGGGTATCCACTATAAGTTAATCCTTCTTTAATATATATCGCAGTATCTAAACTTACCCATTCATCTGGTTGCCATCCAGTATCCATAAATCTAATTTTATATACTTTACTAGTTAATCTTTTCCAAAAAGAGGGTTTAGTACTTTTTTTGATTTCGATCATTCGAACAAATCCCTTAGATCTACAGGCTTATAGTTAGGACCCTTTAGTACTTTACCATCTTCACGATAGATAGGCTTTCCATCATCTCCAAGCTTAGACATATTAGATTCATGTACTCGCCTAAAGACTTCCTCAAGAGGAAGACCAAAGGAAATAGCAGTGCCCCAGACAACATAGAGGATATCCGCTAGTTCTTTAGTAAGAGCTGCTAGAGTTTCCTTACGTTCTTGAGCAAGAAGAGGAATAGTAACTTCTCTGGGATTTAATAGGTTAACAAACTCTTGGTATGCTTCAGTAGCCTCTTCATCGATAAGAGATTTTCTAAGATTAATTTCCTCATTTGAAGGGTCTACATTAATTGGATGGTTAAATGCATCATGAAATTCTAATACCATATCATCTTGTGTCATTAAATTAACCTTTATTAAAATATTCAACTAATTCGTTATAACCACCAATATGTTGATCATTGATCCAGATCTGAGGAACAGTCCTTAGTCCAAGATAGATCATAGTATTCTTAGCAGCTTCACTAGTAACTAGATCAAACTCATCATAGTCCATGTTGTGTTCATCTAATAGAGCCTTGGCTTTGATACACCAAGGGCATTCAAAAGCTGATGTAGTAATAATTTCAACCCACATTACGAAACTCCAATTTTAATATATCCCTAAGAAATAAGAGGATACCAGTATCGATATCCCCTACTTCACATTTGTAAACTTCATCATTATGGAAGAAAATCATTGAATAATTATCACCATCTTCATCATAATGGATTTTATATAAATAATCTATTACCAATCGTAGTCATCCTTAGATAAATAATGAACTGACCAAAGAAGTCCAGAAAGATAAGAACAAATTCCCCCTACGATAATGAACCATAGTGGGTCACTAATCAACATGTAGATCAATCCAAAAGAGGCTAAAGAGCCTAATAGAATAATAAAAGACCATACAAAAAGTGTGGCGATTCCTTGTTTAGTCATTTTGTTAATCCTCAGACTTTGGGAAAATAATCCCTAGCTTAGTAAGAGTCTCAATAGAGTCTTCTGCCAATTGTTCTCCTTTATCCCAATCTTCAATAGTATAAAAATCACCACCACATCCACAGTCACACCCAAATCGGGTTCCATATGCAGAAGGTCTTCCTTCAATATTGGTTACATGTGCTACTAAATCAAGGTAATTCATTTTGTTAGTCCCATTTCCTTGAATAAAAGTGAAGTCTAATATATGATTGACAAGGACGTCTTTAATATTAGCTTCAATTTGACTAGGTGTCATATTAGAAAAATCTTTGTGTCTTATAGCCCAACTAGAACTTCCGTATTCAAATGAAAGAGTATCACCATCTAAATAATATTCAATAATCATTGTATCAAAATTCTCCTTAACTTGTTAATACCTTCCATGATTCAGGAAAAAGAGGTTCAATTACTTGGCCTACCATATGTGCAAGATCTTGGATTTCTTTTTGTGCATGAGGATCAGTCCTTTGGTTATAAAACCTAGCGTATGCTGAAAGACTTCCAGTCCACATCCATTGGAGTTCAATACCTTGAGGAAGAACAAATCGTGCTTGCTCAGGACATACTCCTTCTCTAATCATATCTTCATAGAGCATGATTGCATCATCACACATTTCTACATAGCTATAGATAAAGGCTTCACTCTTTGGGTGTATACCACCTGACCCTTGTTTAATAGAACCTTCAGGCTTAGATCTAAATGATTCGGGAATAAATAATTGAGGTGTAGTAGAAACATACCTACGACTTTCCCCATTTTCTACAAACCCTTGTTTATGTTTAAAACACTGTACAGTAATAGGCACTGGGGCTTGCATCCTAAGGGTAATAGCAGTATGTGCAAAAGGAGTCCAATGGTTATGATCAGAAAGATATTTTAAAAGTTTAACATCTGAAGGTTTCAATTTTTCAATCTCCCCTCCCTCAACTTCAAAGTAATCCCAATCACTTTCTTTATCAAATGATACTCTTGCTGCATTTACAACAGAAAGGTCAGTTCCCATATGATCTACGTATTCAACTTTCATTTACTTTTCCTCTTGGATAAATGCTTTAACCCATTCTTTACAAAGGCCAGAACGAACAATATCATTAACAGTAAATTCAACAACTGGAACTGGAAGATCATACTTATGAATCATACTAATTGCTCTCTTAAGACCAGAGTTTTGCTTAAGATCACTCTGAGAGATATCACCATTGATGATAACAGTAGTGTCTTCACCAATACGAGTAAGGAACATCTTCATTTCTTCATGAGTAGTATTCTGTGCCTCATCAAGAATGACAAGAGCATTCTCAAAAGAACGTCCTCGCATAGTTTCAAATGGAAGAACCTGAATGTTCTCACTCTTAATGGCTAGATCAACTACAGCTTTACCAAGGTGTTTATTAAGGACATCAACTACAGGCCCCAACCAAGGGGCCATCTTCTCTTCGAGAGTACCGGGGAAGAAACCAAGGGATCGGCCAGAGGGTACATTAGGACGAGTAAGAATAATCTTATCGATTTTCTTTTCATCCCATAGTTTAGCTGCAAACGTGGAAGCGATATAAGTTTTACCTGTACCAGCAGGTCCAAGTACAACAACCTGAGGATTTTCATTTAGAGATTTAATATATTCCTTTTGTTTATTAGTCTTGGCGACTAGAACAATAGGGTCTTTCTTTACTTTATCTGCATATCGCGAATTACGTTTGGTCAATTAATCATCACTCCCATCACGCTTAGGTTGCTTAGAACGATTGGTCTTCTTAGAGACAACCCTAACCTTTGAGTTATCCAAAGGACCCTTCCGGTTCATCGCCTTATGGTCAATCTCCTTGCCATCACCTTTGGAGACTTTACCCTCTTTCATAGCCTTACGTCTTGCTGCATTACGTTGAGCTCTTCGTTTCTTTTGTTCTTCAGTACCACCGAAATCTCGGTACTCTTTTTTATAATCACGAGCCATTAGTTTAAACCTTTTTGATAGATAGTACCTTCAATAATAACCATATCACTATCTGAATTAATAGTATCAATTACAAGTTCTTCTGTTTCACTAAATGATCCAACAGAAAGTCCATAAGAATAAATTATATAATCAAAATCATTTTTACTTAAGGAAATAGTCACAGTATCTTTAAACACTTTTGACACGAATAAGCAACTCCTCATCAATTAAACCTTGATCATACAATAGAACAAATACATCTACTGGATCAAGATCAAACACTTCTAGAATTTCTTCAAAAGACTTTTCTTCTAGCTCATCAATAATGAACCTCTCAATATTCTGTTTCTTCATCCATAGTATCCAATCGTACTTTCTTAATCCTTTTGTACTCTCCTTTTCGAGGGTCATGAATCTTAAGAGCAAAAACCCCCTTATGATCTCCTTGATCACGTAGGGACTTTGCAATATAATTCTTCTTCCTAGACCAAGAGCGTTTATCTCTAATTTCCTGATCACTCATTACCATTTCCTAAGTTCTTCAATATTGATAGGCTTGTAATCGATTTGTTCAACACAAACACATCTATGATCTTCAGAAGGGGATTTATTCTGATGGATATGTCCATGAATATTTCGTAACTTCTTAAGATCTTTTTCATTACCAGTTTCACCTCTAAACAAAGAAGTTTCATGTACTGGAACATGAGTTAAAAGAAGACCAAACTCAGGAAACATTCTCCAAACTTCAATCTTCTTAAAGGCTCTATGTAATTTTTGGTCTTTACCATTATCATGATTACCAAGGATCAATCTTTTTTGACCCTTAAGTTTATCAAGTAGGGAATCAATGTATTGTGGATCTTCATTATTACAACCAAAATACACATCTCCTAGATGATAAACTTTATCACCATTTTTAACAGTTTCATTCCAAAAAGTTACAAGATGATCATCCATATGTTTAGCATCATCAAATGGTCTATCACAATATTTGATAATGTTGTTATGGTTGAAATGAGTGTCAGAAATTACCCAAATGTTTTTCTTTGGGTTAGTTTGGATATTAACCATATTCTTTCCTTAGAGCATCAATACCAATTAGTTGAAGATCATAATCACCATCACTCACATTTCGTTTAAGTGCTACACCCCTCCACCAGAGTTTATTGATTTCCCCTGCCCAATCTGAGTCATAGTCTTGATATACCCCTGCGACAAGTCCATGAAGTTTACGACCATTAGCAGTTGTACGTATAGCATAATCAGCGACGTGAATATGACCACAAGTACAGGATGTGAACTCTTTAGTGATAAGAGAATAAGCTGGATGTTCCCCACCGATAGGACGGCCCATAACCCCAGATACAAAATAATGAGCATAGTTAATATTATCAATAGTAATAATTCCGGGAGTTTGTCCCTCATATTCTACAATCTCATCATAATTACGCTTAAGGCCAAAGTCATCAAATGAGACTGTTCCCTCAAGTTCAGGTTGCATATCCAAGAGTTTCTTCAAACGGTGTTCATGATTACACTCAATGAATACTGCATGAGGCCTCTTCTTCTTTGCTTTACGAATAGGAGCCCACATTCGTTCATCAAAATCTAGACCAGCTTCTAGATCCTTATGATAACTTCGACCATGAAATGATTTCTTACCTTTATCATAAGCTGACATAGATGGCATATCAAACATATCACCAAGATTTACTACAACATCTGGTTTGATATCTAGGATAAGTTTTCCGATTAGATCTGCCCTATCGTTATTATGATTAGGATGTGCATGAGGGTCTGGAATAATTAAATGTGTAGTCATATTATGACCTTCCTACTAAAATAAATAGTACAACTATTACTGGCCAAAGGAATACAAAGCTAACAAAGTCTAGAATTATTCCTTGGAGCTTTGTTGAGTTATCTCCCCAAAACTTAGGGACTCCAAAAACCATCATTAGAATAATACCTATAATAGTATAGACAATCATATAAACCATCATTAAAACCACTCCTTAGGAATATTACCAAGACCAATACAATAATCAAACCCATTCTTAGAGGCCCATTCTGATTGCCTTGGATAAGTACCATCTTTACGTTTCTTACCAATGATACCATCAGAATGAAATACAATATAGAACTTATACTCTGTGTACTGTTTCTTAATAGCAATCATCTTTTGTCTTACCTGAGGTGAGAATGCTCTGCCATTCCCTTTGTACTCAATAAAACAATTAACTCCTGATTTCTTTTTATATTTAATAGGGAAGTCAGGCCAATATTTATAACTAATAGTATAATCAAGTGGAATAGTTTCATACTCCACACTTAGATCACTAGGGACTTTCTCAAGTAGTTCTACATAACAAAGATACTCCGAAGGATTCTTAACTGTACGTTTACCAATTTTATGTTTCGTCATCCATATTATCCCCCTTGATTTCAGGAACCCTAGGTTCATCAATAATGTGTGTTAAGTAGACTGGACCAGTACTATAGGCAAATCCTCTTAGTCCATCCCAACATTTAAATTTATGATCACAGTAAGAACAATTAACTCCTAACTTAAGATTACCAGATTTACCCATAGGCTCTGGTTCATAACATCTTTCTTCAGGAGGTTCAGGAAGAGAAACAACCTCTTTCTTGTGCTTAATGATTTCATCCATTGGGACAATACTCTTCTTGTGTTTATCCAAGAGTAATGCACCAGTGACTTTATTATTAACAAGGAAAGCACCTTCTTCTTTATTAGTAACCAATGGATCATCTTCAGATGCCACAATATAGTTATTAATTTGAGAGAGATATCCAAAAGCATCCTTATCATGAGTTAGGTGATCTTGAAACTTCTTGTAAGAATAAGGTGATGTTGATTTAACATCGACAATCATCCCATCGATAACAGCATCTCTATGTCCTAAGATACCATGCAAGTGCATTTCATCTTGAGTTCCTTCGACCTTATGTCCTGATAATTCAGCAAGGAATAGAACCAACTCTTCAATGATATCACCATAAAGAAATTTCATATAGGAATGTGGATGAAGTTTAGTACCATTAGGTTCATTCACTTCGTACCAAAGTTGTCTATCAGGTTTTCCAAGATTTGACATTCTTAGAGTACCGGGACGAGCCTCCCTCACCAAGCGTGTCTTGATGAGAGAAGCCATACGATTTCCAAACACTTGTGCTTGTTCATCACTAAGTTCAATACCATTGACTAGCAGAGACTCAATGTCTTCTACTAGGGTATCAATCGTCATATTCAACAGGTCCTACACTAGAGAACTTCCCATTGTGGATGAGAGAATTAGAGAAACCATGGGCAAATGACTCTGGATCATCTACTTCATCATAAATTCCGATCTCTTCCCAAAACCCATCTTCATCTAATCCAGAGATATAGACCAAAAGATTTTCATTATCGTATTCTACAAAATATTCTAAATATTCTTTAATCAAATTAAGACTCCTTAGAATGGGAGATCACCTGCATCATTATTATCTTCTACTACAGGTATTTCAACCTCAGCATTATCCTTTTCGTCCTCAGAGACTTCCTCGCTCTTTTCTCTCTGAACAAGGTCAAGTACCTTAAGAGATTCAAGGCGGTGTCCCTTGCCTTGCTTTGTGTCATATACACAGAAGTTAACGATTACTACAGATCCATTATCAATGTTCTGCTTTTCACCCTTAAGGATTACATCACCCTTAAATTCACCCTTAGTATAAGAACGAATACGTTCACCTTCAGGATTAAGATACTGAACATTTACAGCACCAGTAATCTCAGGTGGACAAAAGATTACAAGGTCATCCTTAATAACCTTTGTAGTAGGACGACGAAGAGTAATATACTTACCGTCATCATCAGATTTAGTCTGAGTTTGAATACCAGACTTCTGGATCTTCTCCCATTCCTTACCATCGAAAGGATAGAAGTTCACCATCCAACGCTTTGCACCTGCATACTCATCAGGCTCATACACCTTAACCCACTTTACACTACCCTTAACATTAAAGTATTCAGTCGCCATTAATTATTCCCTTCAAATTTAAAACAAGTAGACTTAAACCTCAATCCCCATCGAGTCTCAAGGTTAATAAATTTTTTCATACTCTTAACAAGCAATTCATTACTACTACAATTGACTAAGGTAGCAGTATAGTTTCTGATATCTTGGTCAAACAAGTGACAAGTATTAATAGATAGACCATCGTAATAAGCCATATTGATGCCAAAGTTAAATGTATCAATAAGGTTTTCACCAAAGAGTTCAGAATCTTCAAGATCATTCCTTATGATTAAATCAAAAGTCTTACCTTGATAAGTAAAACAATTGACAGAAAAATCTCCTTCTGGATATTCTCCATTACTTTTATCATATTGGTTGTTGACAACATCTCTAAGACCTTTTATCAAACTCAATTTCTGATCATTAGATGTCTTAGGAATGAAAATATCATAATCATTACTCTCGAAAGGTCTTTCACCATTAAGCAAAAAATCTCTTACACTACCTCCTGCTAATACAGCATTTTTATAACCATCCTGTTGCTGTACAAAATTCAGCAATGTTCTAGCTACAATGTCCATCTCTTTATCCTACAGTTAATTATACCGCACATTTTTCATTTGTGCAAGAGTTAAATTACCAATTTTTAACCTGTTCGAAAATTCCATAATCATCATTTCTGAAAAGGATTTCAGCCCTAAGAAGATCAGCTTCCTTTTTAATCTTACTAACCAAAAGATCATACTCTTCAGCACGTTCCTTTTGTCCTTTCCAAAGGATATAATCCTTATCGTATGGACCTTTCCCAATGACAACATCATAAGCCTTATTTTCTAGAAGTGTTTTCTTCTTTTCTGGAGAGTATTCTCTAGTAATAGGAAGTTTAAAAATCTTATCATTAATTTTATCAGTGATCATCCTATTGAGCATTTCAATTTGTTGTTTATTCATAGACAATCATCCTTTATTTACTTTGTAAATTAGTAAAAGATGTTGCTATAGGCAATCATCTTCTGGTTCTTGATCAGGGTCATATGGTTTACTTTCTAATAAATACATTAGTTCAAGACAATAGTTTGGAATTATTTCAGTTCTAACACCGAATTGACTATAAACAATAATAAATAAATTATTATTTTTGTATTCTACAAATTCTACATAAGAGATATTACTATACCATCCAAGACTTGGTTTTCCATCAAAAACATCTATAGAAATTTTACTTCCTTTAGGGATTTTGCTATAATCTTTTCCAACTTTAATCCATTGTTCCATTAGTGAATCTCACTATATCTTTTACCAAATTGAATAGATACATCTAGTTCTCTATTCAAAGGTAGTTTAGAGTTAACAATATCAATTGCATTTCTAATCATCTTAGAACACTCTTCTTCATACCCTTCAGTAATTTCTAGAACTACTTCATCATGAAACTGAGCTGTGATTTGTTCTCTTTGTTTAAGGATTTCTTCTACCCAAAGATCAAATACATATGCTGCTGTGCCTTGAACAAGAGTAGAAAAGACATCCTTTTGTGTTCTAAGAGAATACCAAAACCCATTAATAGGATTAAGAAGCCACATCTGATCGTCAAGAACCTTTGTTACTTGCTCATCAGCAACTTCTTTAATAGCCCAATTAAGTTTCCAATATGCCTCATGCAATTGCCTAGCTTTCTCTAAAGAAATGCCACAAGTAAGAACGAGGCGGGGAGGACCAGCTCCGTATTGACAAGCATAATTCCCATTTTTTGCAATGTCTCTAATAGGTTTGTTTTTTGTATTACCATTTTTATACTCTTCGATTTCTTGCTGAGTCATCATAGCTGCCATTCCAGCAATAACCAAGTGTGGATCAAAGCCTTCTGTATTCATAGCATCTACGTAATCAGGATCATATTTATAAATGAAACTTTGTTTAATTCTATCTTCAAGAGAAGACATATCTGAACCACATAAAATCTTACCATCTCTTGAAATAAGAGAAGATCTAATAGGAGCAGCGTATGGTTTATTAATTTTAGGAAGATTAACAAGAATAGAATGTTTAAATCTCATAGTATTTGTAAACCCACTGATTGCAGCAATGAGTTCACCATTTGTTTCTTCTCTAAGAAATGCTTTAAGCACAGACAATCTATGAGAAGCAACAGAAAGATTTTCTAAGAGATCAAGTCTAGGCTCTTTCTCATAGAGAGCTTGAATAGATGGGCAAATACCTTTGTTATGTTCAAGGCTAATCTGAGGGATAGCTTTTGTTTTTCCTGTTGTTTTATCCTTGACATATTTAAAAGTTTGTGGAACCCATCCTAAAGAGTATAACCATTTTTTAATTTGATCATGAGAACCGGGATTACCATCTTCATAACCTTTTACAATTTTAACTTCTTCTTCATGATCAGGTGGAAGTCCTCTACTACTTAATAGAGCGATCCATTCTGATCCTAACTTAGTGTACTCTCCAACTGCATTAATAAACTTCTTAGGTTTATTTTTTACTTGATAGAGAGGAACCTTAGGCATTACTTCTCTAAGTTCATTAGTCTTAGCTTCAATCTCTTCCTGAAGTTCTTTAATAGAAGTCTTTACGAAATCAATATCAACTTTCCATTTAGATTTCTCCTGAAGCATAGCACAATGCATTTTAAATGATGTGTACTCAATAAACTTCATAGCCTTTTTAGAAGAACCATAAAGATCAATAAGCTTACGTTCAATCTTTTGCCACAACAAAATATTAATTTTAACATCTTCTGAACATCTGTGTTCATATTGTTCTTGACTAAGATTTTCCCAATCTAGAATTACTGGTTTTGCTACACCTAGATCATTACCCCAAGAGTCAAGGTTATGTGCCTGTCGTGTAGGATACAAAGCCCATGACAAAGGGAGAGTATCAATAAGTTTTGCTTTAATCTTAATACCAAGTAGTCTTTCAATCTGTGGAATATCCCATCTGATAATATTATGACCAATGATATATTTTGCACCCTTAAGAAATTTTTTCATCACCTCATAGTCAGAAGTTGTCCTGATGTTAGAGATAGTCTTTGGGCTAGAAGCAGAAAGGCAATAAAGTTTCTTAGGGATAAGTCCGTCACCTTCAACGTCAATTACCCATGCATTATCCATTATAAACAGTCATCCTCTATTTAGTAAAAATGTTTGCTAAAGGCAATCATCTTCAGGTTCTTGATTAGGGTCATAGGGTTTAACTTCTATAGCATAAAGAAATCCTTTTGGAAAGTCTGATCTAAAGCCCGGAACAGAAGCATAATATTTCCTATTAAGTCTTTGAACTTTTTCTGTGGTAAATTCGAATGCAATAGCCTCACCTTCTTGGTTAAGATCAATACATTCTAGTTTTGTAAATGTACCTTTTAATACATGATCATCTTTTCTAAACCAAAAAAAACTAGGTTCTATATACTCTTCATTTTCAATATCAGAGATTAAAGAACCAATTGGAATTTCTCTGATATCATAAGTTCTTATCCAAACTATATTAGTCATAAGTAATCGTCCTCAGGCTCTTGATTATGGTCATAGGGTTTAGTCTTAATTTTTCTAAAGATACTATTATATACAGTAAGTTTACTGAGATTAAAATCCTCATTAACAATACCCCCATCAGTCCTCGTACGAACTACTATAGGATCCCTACAATAAGAAACGAATCTAGCATTTGTTCTTATGTCAATAACAGATTTATGACAAAAAGCTAATTCATCACCTATAATGACATCTTTGAATTTTACCAATTCCCAAAGAGAATTATTTTGTACTATGACCAGTTCCATCACATTTACCACATTTTCTTTCATAGAAGTTTTCTGATTTGAATAACAAAAGAAGTAGAGGAATTAAACCAAAAGTAATTAAACTACCAAATAGTTCTTCCCCTACTCTTTTATAATATCCTTCACCCTTACACTTAGGGCATACAGACATTAGATACCAGTCCCAAAGGTTCTATCAGCTTTTGCTTTAATAACAGAACAAAACTGATCCCTTTGTTCTTGACTAGCATTATCATAGATCTGATTTGTCGTACTAACTACGATTGGTGCTAGTGCTTCAGGTTTAATACCAAGAAGATCTGCTGTATACTCATTGACATCTTCAATTGCTTGAGAATCAATAGAGTCAATACCACACTTATATTTACCCATCGACAGCTCAATAAGAACTGTCATGGCTTGCTTCTGCTCTTCCCTTGTTGCTGCAAAGGCAGTAGTAGTCATTAGGACTATAAAGGTAACTGCCAAGAAAAGTACAAAATATTTAAAGAGATTCATCTTGTCATCCTCCTTAGATGGCCATTAGACGAGTAATATCAATCTGCTGTTCTTCCTTACGCTTAAAGATAGAAGCGAACTTATCATTAGCAAAGAAATACATTCCATTCTCCATCTTGACAAGATTTTCCGGACGGAACCTAATCTGGATGGAATACTCACGATTACCCTTAGAAATTGCTTCTAAAGTCTTCACAGGATTTTCATCAAATAAAGTCTTCACAGGATTTTCATCAAAAATATCTTCGTAATCTTCTTCGAAGACTTCCTGAGAGTTACTACTAATGCTCTTGGAAGTCCAAGCAGTGAAGTGGACAGTATCAGTAAACGGATTTACCATACCACCATAGTTAGCCATCTCTTCATGACGAGTAACATTAACAGTCTTATCAACACACTGGAGGCCCACAAGTTCAAGCTTAAAGCGTTGGTCCATAGGAGTTGCATTAAGATACTCAATGGCCTTAGAAACAGGCTCATCATAACGATTCATCTCTTCTACAATAGCCTTGAGGATATCAAAGTTAAGCTTAGAGAATGTGCCAGAGAAGGTGACAACAGACTCAATACGAGACTTATTATCAAGAGCATCTTCACAATATTCTCGAACAAACTCAGGAGAGAGTCCATTATAAGAGAACGAATAGAAGAAACGACCCGGACGATTTTTCATGTATTCAGATACACGATAGATATCATTACAGGTTACTACATAAAGTTTCTTACTGTTACCAGTACCATCGAGAAGTGTAAGAAGCTTCTGTTGATTGTCAGAACTATACACCTTTTCAAATTCATCAAACACAACAACACAAGGCTGTTCAATAGAGTTAATAAGAGTATTAAATGGTTCTCCTGCATACGGAGAGTTTACAACAAGAGTGACTACACCCTGCTCTAGAAGCTTTGATGACAGGAGGCGAGCAAACATAGTCTTACCCGAACCCTTCTCACCCTGAAGAATGATACCAGTGGTATTAGGACGATCATTAAAAGTATTCATAACACGTTCAACCTTACGTGTAGTGTCACCATAGATTTTCCCTTCTACAGTTAAATCATCCATAGGTTCGAAGTAGAACCCTTGCATATCAGCACCTACACTATAAGTGCCAACAGGAAGACTCTTAGAAATCTTGATGTTTTCTTCATCAGTCGAACGGAAAATAGAACCCTGCTTTACAAAATAAGTCATATTAAAGTACCTTTTCAATATTGTGTGTAGAAATAATAGTAATCAAACCGTCAAATACATTTGGTTGACGTTCTTCTTTTTTAGGAAGTCTTTTCTCAGGATGTCTTATAAAGAAACGTCGAATAACAACATCAAGATTATTATTCATTAAATTCCTCTAGATCTTTTTCTTCTTTACATTTGTTACATACTCTTTTCTCAGTCAAATTCGATACCCTTCTTCATAGGGCATATCAACATGAGATTATCTTCATCATAAATTGCATAACCTGCTGGCCCTTCCTTAGCACCAATCAATCTAGCTTTTTCAATTAGAAACTTAGTCTTAAGACGTTCAAGTTCATCTTCGCTAGTCTTGTCACGATCCAAAGAAATAACGGTATTTGCAACCTTAGTGATATTTCTAGAACCTCTTGTTTTACCATCATCATTCACATGTGAAATCATAATGAGTGCAAATCCAAGTTCCTTAGCAAGGAGCTTCATTCTCTGAGAAATACGATCAAGTCTTTTCCTTTCGTCTTCAGTCTTATCTTCTGAACCAGTGGCCAACCAAGAAATGTGATCAAGGAAAATAAGAGAGGCCCCACAAGCGGCAACCATAAATCTCATATTATCAATGAAGGCATCTTCATCCTCTACGTCAAATGACGAATGTAGAATGAACCTTGGATTATCTTCTTGTCCAGTAATTGATTCTAGTATCTTAATAACTTCTTCATTAGAGGCTGGCATATCAGGATGTAGAACAGGACTTTCAGAGAAATACCCTGCCATACCTCTAAGAGTAGTGCCATTATCTTCTTCAAGATGAATAAGCCCCATCACATGTTTAGAAGTTTTTAATACCTGATTTTCAATAGCTCTAAAGACTTCAGTCTTACCTACACCTTCAGGTGCTTTAATTACAATAACTTCTCCACGATGGATACCGTGAAGTTTCTTTTGCATAATTTCAAAAGGATATTCAATAAGCTTTTCTTCTCTTGTTTCTGACAGAGCTTTCTTAAATTCTGACATAGTAGAAAGAAGATTGTCTGGAGTGTATCTTTTAACACCTCTCCAAGCATCATAATACTCTTTTGTCAATCCTTTTTGAAGATAATCATTTGCATCCTTACCTTTTTCAAGGGCAAGATTGAAAACCTTCTTATAATCAAATAGAGATGCTACTTTCTTTGCTGCATCTTGTCCGGGCTGATCATTGTCAAAATTAATAATGATCTTCTCAAATGAATTAATATATTCATAAAGAGCTGTACAATCCTTTTTTGCTGAACTGCTACTTCGAACTGAGACAGCAGCAGTCTCACCCCCAATCATTTGGTAAACAGATGGTGCATCAAATTCACCTTCCGTAATAGTGATTACTCTCTTTGAACCTTTGTCAAAGACATTAGATCCAAAAAGTTGAGGGGTAGACATGTCACCTTTAGTTCGAAACTTCTTTTCTAAAAAGTTCCTAATTTTAATAGAACCATTAGGATAAAAGAATGCAGTTTCTAATGGTGTATCTTCATAAAACTTAGTTTGAATTCCATACTTCTCAAGTGTTGCTTTTGTTAATCCTCGTTGAGGATAAAATCCCATGGTATACTTAGAGTTATCAATTTCCTCTTCTTTAGAATTTACAAAAAGTTTTCCACCACAAGACCCTGAAAAGCAGAAACCTTTTCCTTTATCATCTATAGCATACGCATCGGAAGATTTACCACATGGACAAGGTTGTTGTGTTTTTACCCAATTTCCCATTCATCCTCCATAAATTCATACTCTCTGTTTACTTCATCGATAGATTCATTACATTCAATACAAACATAAAATAGAGAATTTGATGGGTCTTTAACAAATGAGGTTTGTTTATAATCCCCTAGGTTTGTTTCAATATCTTCTCTATTAACACAATTACAAATAGAACACCTATGGGTTTTTACCCCATAGGCTTCTTCATTCAACTCTTCGATGTAGTTCTTATCTGACATTTAATTATCTCATTATTTTTTATAAGTGTCAATAAGTATATGTTCGGTTGTTATTCAAAATGTATGATGCAGTAGGTTTAAACTGACTCAATTCCCCATAACAACCATGGAACCAATCTTCATCACCTACCCACATATAACAAGGAATGTACCTCTTATTAATAGGAAGATCATCTTGTTCTTGAGCCTTGATGTAATGAACATTCCTATTGAACATGTTCTCATTGTCATAGATATAATCTAGAAAACAAAGAGTTCTCAGTCCTACAGCAAAGATATCCCCTTCGATTGATCCAACATCAGGACCCCTGTAGTTATCAACAAAAGCTACAGGATCTTCAACATCTACTGTGCCAAATCCATTTTTACATACAAAGTTTTGACCAGAGGTTTTCCCTTTCCCATAATAGATAGCATCTTTTCCGAGATACTTACTAAATGACTTCTTTCCGATTTGTAGAGAATCATAAATAAAGATTGGGAACAATCTCCTATTCCCGTTCTTTAGGTCAAAGAAGTCAGATGTATTTACAGCCGTATGGCTAATGGCCTCAAGCGGCGATTTTTTTGAGACATTCATCTACTACTTCCTTCTGTTCTTTTCCATTAACCTTAGTCGTAGTAAGGTGCTTCTGCATTCGGTTTGTCTTGTTCTTAAGCTTCGTATATTCTTTATAGAGAGTCTTAAAGTTACGGACAATAGTTTCCATAGTATATGCGTTAGAGTACTCACTCTCTGAACCAAGAAAGGAAGCCCACTCGTCAAACGTTACATAACTAAGTGCACTGATCCCTTCGTAAGAATCAAAAGACGCATCATTATGCAACTTATTAAGAGAAGCAATAACTTCTTCAGACTTGAGAAGTGCTGCTGCATCATACTGAGCTATAGTAGGTTTTTTATTGTTAGCCCCAACATAATCATAGTCACGGCCACCATATCCATAGGAGTAGGTGTCGTCGTTTTGAAATCGATTACGATTATTTTCCGCCTCCTTTGCACGCTTTGCAGCATTACGACGATCATTTTCAGGGCCACGAATTACATTATGGAAATACGAAGAGTTAGATACTCGAATCTTACCTTCACCTTCGGAATTATCCATATCAGACCAACCAGTACCAAACTCAATCACTTCACAGTAATTAGAAATGAACAGGCAGGTAGAGTTTGCACTCCAATGTTTATCGAGAATGATCTTAAGGTATCGAGGATCACTATAATCCCCAACACCCTTAGGACCATTCCAATAAGGAAGAGTTTCATTCAGAATCTTTTCGACAAACTCAAGAGTATCAGACTTTGCATCAGCAGTATTAAGTACAGATCCAAAACTATTGAGAGTACCATTGTGCATGAAGTATGCTGTGCGACCTTCCACTACCTTAACTTCAAAGGGTTGAGCATTCTGGAGAGAAGTCCCTCCCTTTGTTGTATGACGAATGTGAAGAACTCTCTGACAATCCTTATGCTTGTCAAGCAAATTGTAAAGAAACTCAGGATCATTCTCCCCATTCTCAGGAACAGCCTTATGCATAACAATTTTGCCATCAGGTTCTTTGATGACAATTCCCCATGAATGCCAGTTGTTATAAACTGCATTGAAGAATTTATCCTTGTTAGGCATAACGTTAGGGTCAAGATGGAAGATCACACACATATTATTCGGCCTTTTCTACAATTTGAAAGTTGTTATCCTTAAGAGCTTTAAGAATAGAATTGACTTCTTTTTCTACAGGATCTCTGTCCCAATGAGACAATCCTGCATGTTTCATGATTGCCTTAATCATTACTTCTCTAACCTTTAGCATTAAAGGCTCCGAATGAAGTTTACATAAGTTTCGATAGTAGTACCAGTGAGACCCGGAGCTGTATTCACCTCAAGGACAAAGGCACTATTCTGATTCTGATTATAGATAATATCAGCAGCACCAAAGTCAAGACCAAGTGCATTAACTGCTTGAACTGCTACCCGAGTTACACAATCAGGAACTGCCTGACCATCATTACGGACATAAACAAAACCATTTGCAAGATTCTGAATTTTCCAATTAACATCAGGCTGACCACTGAATTCTTCACGAAGGCCCTTGCGCTGAATGTCAATTACCTGACCACGAGCAACATGAACACGATACTCATTCTTCTTCCTCACATACTTAGTGTAAAGAGGAGCAGTTACATCCCAAGTATCCGGGAAGTCAGGGTCCATGATCTCGATACCACGACCAGAATGAGCCCTAAGCTGAGTACGTGCAAAGACCATCCGACCAGACTCAAGCCAACGAAGAGCTTCTTCACGACTTGTAGTGAACTCAGGAGTACTTACCCCATTATCACGGAAGATTTCAAAAGCACGAAGCTTGTTAGCAGTATCAGTCACACGATCAGGATGATTGAGAACAGTACAAGCAAGGAGATTCTCCGGAAAGTTTTCTCGTGTCGTACCCCAATTAATCAGGATCTTATTTGCCTTAGGGATAAACTTAGAACCAGAATGCTTAATACGAGAGATACCTGCTGCCTTGGACAGTTCACCAGCACCATTAGAGCCATTGTTATAGGCATACATTACGATCTTATCAGCCATTAGATATCTTCCTCTTGTTCAACTACACGCATGGTAGGATTTTTCTGATTGTAAATTTCGAATACAATAACTCGTTGTTGCCAGTCAAGTTCACTGTAGACATTAGAGAATCGATTAATCGAAATCTCATCAAGTTGAGCAGTAATCTTATCTTTGTAGATCTTCTTAATCTTAAGAACACCAAATTTAGACCAATCCTTGCAGATAGTAGCAAAGGATGCGGCAAAGAAAAGATTTTGTTTCATAAGATTAGCTTCATCCTTAGTGTGAAGGAACTTAGCCTTATCACCAAAGACTCGATCAATGAACTTTACACCATCAGTTCGATACATTTCAAGGATCTGGTTAGGTGTAATATTCTGTCTTGCGAACTGTTTAATTCGCATAAGGATATCAACCCAATTTTCAATAATGTCAGTATCTACTTCACCACGGAACAATCGAATTTCAATAGTTCCAAGCTTAGTAAGTGGTGCAATATTGATACCACCGTACTTAACCTGATCAATACCCTTAGCTGTTCTCTTCCATTCCTTACGATGAATTGCTGTAAGAAGATCCATGATATGGGTAAACACACCTTCGGCATCTCTCATAGGGAGACAGAATAGATTACTAAGACGATCAGGTCCTGCATAGACCACGAGAAGATTCTCCACCAAAGCATATGTGGTAAAGAAATTTGCAAGTGTCAAGTAGGAGTCATTCAAAAAGTTGATGTGTGCATGAACACTGGTAGAAACCTCATTGGGAAGAAAGTTGAACTTCTTCTTACAAACAGAGAATTCATTCAGTGCATGAGAGAATTCCTTTTGGTTCATAGGAGCCTTAAGGATATATTCTACACCAAAGTTTCTAAGTGAGTTGTCACGATCACAAGTCCAGAACTTCAGTTGTGGATAACCATAAGCCTTAAGACTCTCAGTCTCAATCTCTACACCAAACTCACCATTGTGTCGTTCTCCGGGATACCGAAGAGTAGACTTCATGATGTCATAAATACAAATGTTATCCATGTTACAGTCCTTGAACTACCTTAATGCCATTGATTTCTTCCAAAAGTACTGAATGTACCCATGCCTCAGGACTTGAGGGAATATGTACAGTATTAGGATCAGTAAGATCAGAGAAACCTACTTCATAACCCTTGATGTAGAATCGAAGGAGCTTACCTTCTCGCATTACTGCTACATTCTTGTTGAGAGCAACAGATGAAGCTGCACTTTTGGTCATCATTGTAATAGCAACAGTGAGAGAAGAGAACTTATCCATAAGAGAATTGAATACACTTTCACTAAAGAAAGTAGAAAGATCAACTTCTCGTCGATCATTCTTAGAGAAAAGAGGTTTATAATCAAGATGCTGTACGTCAATACCCTGCTTATAAATTCGACGAGGCATTCTCTTCACGTATACTGCAATACCATTGAACTGAAGATACCCAAGAGAAAGGGAACTAATATCGATATTAGGATCTTCAGGATCAACAGAAGCAATCAGATGAGATCTATTCTTGAAGGAGAAAAGATTAAGAGTTAATCCATCTTCAGTTGTCTTGCAGAACACAGGATTATTACGGTATCGAATAACAGTGTTAGAGAGACGATTCTTTACGTCTTGACCCTTATACTTATTTCTCATTTTACATACCCACAGCGATTTTCATAGTGTTGCGAACAACATTGAACATATTACGTCGAGACTTCTCATTCCTAACCCAAAGGTTAGAAGGACCACGAAGTTCTACACCATAGGACTTCGGACGGAACGAACCCTGAAGTCCATAGTATTCTAATCGACGATATTCTTCAGTGGTCACAGGGACAAAGTTCTCAATCCTATTTTCAAAGAAGTACTTCGAAAGATAGAGACAATTATCAAAGTGAGATGCACTATGCACATCCTGATTGGATGTCCAACCAATATGAATATGTCCAGCAGCGGTACGATACCGAGTGCCTTCAATCCTCATGGAGGGATTCTCATTGACTTCACCACTTACATTGAAGTCAGGATCACAACCAAGAACTTTGGAGTCATTAGAGGAACGATCCCAAACTTCCTTATCGAATTCAACAAAGGGAGTCCAGTTAATCTGGATGTCCTTATCCACCTTCTTCACAATTTCATCGAGCTGACTGATAACAGTGGACATGTTCTTTTCGAACTCATCCTCAGTTTCTACAGCATCAATGTTAAACTCTACTGCCATACCATCTACCTGTACGGCACCACGTTCTACCTTGAAAGGTTCCTTCTTGTTTCCGGGGATAAGACCATCAGCCGAAATAAATCGGCCACCAAGGCTAAGGAAACCTTCAGGATCTGCTCCAAGCTTAATGGACTGCATGTTTTTCTTCCTTTACACAATTAGTGCAATAATAACTATTGCTGCTAGAATCAAAAGTATAACCTTTAAGCTTACCTTTTCTGCATAGGTCTGCTCGTAGGAGGTTAAGGGTTTCTTTTCCACACATACACTTGGAGTAGAAGGCTCGAAAGTTATTCAGTGGGAATTGTACCACCTTTCCTTTGGGCTCTTCTTTAGTTTCTTCTTTCTTTACTTGCCCACCATCAAAGGGGGCTTCCTTTACATCTTTGTTTTCTACTACTTCAGTAACGATTACAGGAGGGTTGAAGTTGTGAATAACCTTGATGAAAGGTTTATTGTTATTCTTGAATGTTGTACCAGTGGGGATGTCACTGGGCTTAAATTCCCAAAGAACACCAGCAGGGATACCAAATGCAAAGAACTCCTGTTTTTGTCGACGAAGAACAAACCGAAGGATCTCAGGTTCAGAAGCCCAATATAGAACAGAACGACTATCATTCAATGCAAAATGCAATGTACGCTTTTCGTTACGAACCATATAAACTTTTCGATTAACCTTGTCGAACATGGTAATAGCATAAGCACTATTCTTATCCATGTCCTTAAGAACTTCAATGATACCACGACTAGAGATATCCCTGTACATCAATTCAGAGTCAGTCTTATTCTTGTCTTCGTACTTCTTATCTCGAAGAGTACCATTATGTGCACCAACAAGATTAGAAAGTTCAAAAGGGTGTGCATTTTCATCAGAGATAAGACCACGAGTAGCAGCTCGTACATGTCCCATAATGAAATCTACAGCTATTGATTCAAGAAGATTACTAGAAGATTTCTTCTTCTTAGTGTAATCAATCTCAAAGAGACATTCAGCAAATGTACTCTCACTCTTGAAGATAGCAGAGAAATCATTATTGTTATAAGTAGGATTAGCCTTGACTTGGTATACACCAGAGCCATCAAGTCCTCGCACTTGAGATACGATACCAAGATCCTTGAAGATCTCAATATCTTTCATTTGAATACCGGGGCCGGCAATACCAAAGAGACCACACATAGTTTATTCCTTAGGACAAGAGTGCAATTAGATTGAAGAAGTAGTCTGTATTTTCCTTATAGTTACCATACTCAGGATGAGGCTGATAACAAAGGCAACGTGTCTTATCATACCAAACAACTTCTACATCGATTCCATCATGCTTACGATCACTAGCACTTTGGTGATGTGTAGAAATGTTATCTGCATATGCAAGAACTTCACCAGTTTCATGAGGAATCATCATCTGATGATGTGTAGATGTTACAAGGATTTCTTTGCCTTGTGTGAGACCTGTAAGATCTACAACCTTATGAGATGCGGTGTGACCGGATACGTGTTGCCACATAAACCCATTATTCATAACATTTAGAAACTGACCACCTCTACAAATACCAACTGACATTTGCTTAAAGGAGACAGTCTTTTGCCATGCGTTATAGTCTCTTGCATCAGCCCCCGGACTATTTCTAGTACAAGGGAGAGCTTTTTCTCCGTAGAGTTTAGGATTAATATCCGCACCACCAATATACTGAACGATACTTGCATGTTCTTGCTTATGAACAATCTCATGACCACGATCAGTGTACATTCTAGCTATGCCAGAATCATTTCCTACGATGAATACCTTATGCTTCTTCACGTAGTTTCTCCCTTTTGATTGAGACATTCATATATTCATATAATCTTTTCAACAAACCCTCTTTGTCCTTACAAATAGAAGGCTCACCAAATCCAAACATAGTATAATCTTCTAGGTTAGCAACTCTAAGGGGATTAGTTTGACCTTTCCACATTTGAGAGCACATATTCCCATTGAAGGTAGGATTCACAGAACCATTTCTATACTTAGTGAGATTAACACCATCATTAAAAATGGCATGTCCTCCCATCCAACCCTTTAGTTTATTCAAATTTTCATCAAAACATCTGGAAAGAATGTATGAACTATAAACATCAAATCCATTCTCGAGGAAGAATTTAACATTTTTAGTCATATGAGGGTACTGAATCGTATCCCTAGTTTGAATCAGAAAAGAATAGACTAGTGTATGATAAGATTTATCTCTCATCCATTCGTCAGGGAGAAGAAGACCACATTTTAGATCGCTGTATTCTACGATTTGAATATCTTCAGAAAGTTCATACAATCTCTTGTAAGGACCATTCTTATCGAACAACATAGAATCATTGATTTCGTCAGGATTATAACCAGTGAGAAATTTTGTATTCTCCAAAGGTTCATTCTTCCGATCTCTCACAAAGGTATTCCACGGGTTATGACATTGGATTCCACCAAGGTTTCTATGGTGATTTGAAGCATAATAACCTTCAGTAGCATAGTACCTTCCAGCAAAGAATTTTTCATGGTCCTTTGTGAAAAGAACATCTTTGTAAGAGATTACGCGTAGATACATTTTTCAGTTCTCCATGCCTCATGAGATTCCTTGAGATAACGAACAGTAAGATGCTCAAGTGGGATATTAAGATTCTTCTTGATATCATATCCATACACCATACGAATATGTGCATAGAAAGCATCAGGAGTAACAAGAAGAGCCGGATTGATGTCGTTATCAACACGCATATTGTTTCTCACAAGAGCAGCCTTGCGGAGGTTAAACAAATTGAGTTCAGGGAACTTAAGACGCTCAGGGTCTTGAATCTTAGGACGATTGTGATGTGCCCTAAGCTTCAGAAGATCAGCCTTGAACTTCAACAGACCTTCTTTGTAGTCAGCAGGACGGATAGACCACTGTACAAGATCTCCAGTATCCTTATGTCGAGATTCAGAATTATCCTTCTTGGACTTAAAGGATTCGACAAATCCAATAGATTTCAGGAAATGTTCAACCCTAGGATTTTTCAATTGTTTACCAGTTGTAAAACAAAAGATGATTGCAAAATCCAGTTTGAATTTAAGACTAATCAACTGGTTAACAAGACCAATGTAATCTTCAGTGGACTGTTCATCATCCAAATCTTTGAAAGCTTTGAAATAGAATCCAGTGAGAAGACTTGCAGTACAAGTAGTTGCTACAGAATTATGGGCAAACATTGCTCGTTCCTTTTGTTGAGCTTGTTGAATTTAAAGACAATCGTCCTCAGGTTCTTGATTAGGGTCGTATGGAATATTTCCCAAAGGTTCCAATTGATATTTATAAATTGTATTGATCAGTGGAGATGGCGGAACTACAGAAAACACATCAAGATAAGATCTATGAGCATGATCCCTATGGGTGAAGACCTTTACGATATCACCTTTCTTGAGGGCTCCAGAAATAGCATTCTTAGACTTAACTCTGTACAAAGAGTGGTGTTCATAAATAGCATATTGTTTCATTAAAATAATCCTTGACTTTTAAATTATTTGTGATACCCTATTATACCTTAGGTATATAACCTAAGGTACTAACCTTAAGTTAATACCTATAGTTATAATACCTTAATTAATATAAACCTAAGGTTAAGCAAACTCAGGTTTCTTTCTCATGTTCCATGTTGGTGTTTTAATATCATTTCGCCATTTAGCACAAAGATATTCTTGATATCGTTGAGTCACAGGAATATCAGTTTTATGCTTAAGGTTTGTACAATCTTCAAATTCAGTAAGATGTGAACTCTCAATCCTAGAGGACATTTCCTTAAGTCTAAGAAGAATTCTTTCACTACCATGAATTTTGTTATGTGTTTGTTCGAAAATAATACACAAGGCTAGAGCATGGGTACATAGCCAAAGGTAATTCTGTTTTGTCATCCCAGCCCAGATTGTACAAGGATGCTTAAGGTAAGCTGGTTTATACCAATCACCTTTGATACCCCTTTTGTGCATAACACCAGAAAGCATTTGTGCATTCTCTACAATCATTTTGTTAACCCTTAGATCATCAAGAGCTAATGCAGATTTAACAGGGCAATCATAACTGGCAAAAATGTTCATTCTATTCTCCTATAGGCAATCATCCTCAGGTTCTTGGTTAGGGTCGTATTGAACTGGTATGACTTGAATATGTTCCCCACCGACAAACCAACCATAGTTATCAGGGCAATATTCATCACAATCATGCATAAGGGGAGATGCTCTGTCCCAATGAACACCAATTGTGTTGTTCTCTAGATCAAGATAACAAATTTTACCACGATCACCAGTATGAAGTACAGTACCATTAGGTTTAGTGTAAATAACCCTTTGTCCAATGCTAAAGGCAGTCATCTTCAGGCTCCTGATCATGGCTATAGGGTTGAGATACAAAGTGGTATTCTCTGATGTTACTACCTACTCTCCAAACCTTTTCTGGAGGGATAGAAAACTTTTTTGCTACCCTTTGGACCTGTGAATTTAGATCATATCTGTCAGTAGATGAAGTAAAAATATGATGCATTAATTCTTCATCATAACCAACATATCGAAATGGGCCATTATTTAATTCGTCCTTGTCGTACAAAGCCCCGACGATCAAATCACCTCTGCCAGTAATATACACCTTCATTGTCAGGTTCCTTTTCCATCCCATGGAACATTCTAAATGTTTCAGGATTACCTACATACATGCTTACATCATGTCTATTTCCCACAGAATCGACCGCTGAGACGTTTTCTCGGGTATAGAGCCATGGTACACTCTCCAACCCATCAAGCCTCTCTATGGTCCTCCTAGAGGTTTCTGAGAATACAGGATCACCAATATCCCACACCTCTCCTGAAACACTCGATTGATGACAGGAAGCAGCTACAGGAAAACCTGAGTTGTAAAGCTTATAGCCTGAAACTATAGCGTCACATACCTTTTCAGAATTCCTAAGGATATAGTTATTTCCATACCCTGATTTCAATGTCCCGTATACGAATACCTTCATTTTAATACTTTTCCTATATAATAAAGGAATAAGCTGAAATCATTGATGCCACATAGAATAAAAGAAATACAAGTCTTGCCCTAGAAGTTGCAAATGCGAAAATAGGATCTAAAGTAACAAATGTAATTAATCCCCAAATGATAATTGGGAGAGTAATCATTGTCACAATGATCTTTAAGGCAATTCTCTTTGTTTTTCTTTTTCATAACGAAACATGTGTCTCTCCTATAGGCAATCATTCTCTATTTACTTTGTAAATTGGTAAAAGATGTTGCTATAAACAATCATCTTCTGGTTCTTGATCTGGACTATATAGAAATACATCCATAAGTTTATATATCAAAAAAGATTCTGGGAATTTTGAGAAAGGAGTGGTAACTATTTTTAAACCATTATTGGTCATAGTGATAGTCTCTTTGTCAATTAATGTAGAATATCTGTATTTATATTTTCTTTGTAGGTCAGGCCACCCAGACCGCATAAAGGGAACATCACAAATAGCAACGATATCTCCTGTTTTTACACTAGAGATATCAACTTCTTTCCAACAACAACTATCTGTATGCACATATTGACATAATATTTCCCCTAAAGAAATGGTGCACCCGGTAGGACTCGAACCTACGACCTTGAGCTTAGAAGGCTCCTGCTCTATCCACTGAGCTACGGGTGCTTTAGGTGTTAACCAAACTTATCAGGCTTAGGTGAAGTCTCAGGTTTACCCGGAGAACCACCAAGGCCCGGAGCAGGAGGGTCGATAGTAGGAGGGTCCATATTATAACCCTTGGGTCCAGTATCATGATGAGGTTCAGGAAGAGTGGAACACCCTACGAGGAATACCATCATTGACATTACAATAAGCTTTTTCATTTTGAGTCTCCTTTGATTAAATTGGCTGAGATGACTGGATTCGAACCAGTGGTGACGGAGCCAAAACCCGTTGCCTTACCGCTTGGCTACATCTCAACAAAGCCAATCAGATGCAATCATCTTCAGGTTCTTGATTAGGGTCATAGGGTTTGGAGCACAATTCGAGTCTGTGGTCAAAAAGAGTGAACATTCTTTCATCACTAATTCTAGAAATTACAATTAGTTGTTGACGAAGGGTGGATTTCCCTAATCGAACTACCTCAAACATATCATGTTCAGTCACTGGAGGTTTTGAACTATAAGAATTAAGAAATCCTTGTATCCTAAAATACTTTAGATTTTCTTGATTATACTTTAATTTTACTTTATCTCCAACTCTAAACTTAGTCATTACATTCTCCTATAAACAATCATCTTCTGGTTCTTGGTCAGGATCATAAGGGATAGATGTTGAAATTAAATCCTCTCCCCTTATACATACATTAGTCCTATCTCCATCTAAACGAATGAAGTAATAAATAATCCCATTGAAATCTCCAATAGCTTTTAATTCACCTTTTACTTGTTCGGTAACATCTCTGAAAGATAAATTAGAACCATTCCAATAGCTTTAGGCAGTCATCCTCGGGCTCCTGATTAGGATCATAGGGTTCAACCTTGTGTTTATAACAAAGTTTAACATCTTTATTTAGAGATATACGACTAATGTGATGTTCAAAACGTCTACCGTCTTTATATTCACAATGGAAATAATGAGAATCGCCTCTGGTTTTAGAGTATTTTACTTCAAAATATGAATTTGTCCAACCATCACTAAGATGAATTCCATTGGTACTATATATTGGTAGTACTTTATTGAAATCTTTTTGAGATTCAATCAACTAAAAGGGTTCTACTTTATCCGATAGTTCAGGTCTAAGATAAATCAGTTTCATTGTATTCTCTCCTATCATCAAGGAATGGTGTGTCCTAAGGGACTTGAACCCTTAACCCTCTGCTTAAAAGGCAGATGCTCTAACCAATTGAGCTAAGGACACCCATGGTGCGGGCTACCGGACTCGAACCGGTACTCTTTCGAAACAAATTTTAAGTCTGTCGTGTCTACCAATTTCACCAAGCCCGCATGATATTACTTCTTGTTATCAGGAGGATCTTCAGAAGCAATAGATTCCATAATGACTTCCTTCAACTGAGTGAATACTTCCTTTGCTTCAGGAGATTGGATTACAACACCTGCTGTTTCAGAGGCAGCAATCTTGTAAATACCATCACTTGTGGGTGTGATCAAATTGCCTGAATTGCATTGGCACGATCCGCAAGATAAATAAGCCAAGAGAGGTTATTCATTTCTTCTTCTCCTTAGAAATAACTTTAGCAAAGTATTTGACCTCAACCTCAACTTTTACTGGAGTCACTTTGAGAAAGTTAAAATCATTAGGATCAACCTCGTCTTCCGCCATCTCATTAACAATATCATTTAATGAGGCAGGTCCAAAGTACACACTTTGACAAACACTTACTGCGATGTAATTATCCATTATTTCGGCCTTTCCACAAGAGAATTTTCCCAAGATACAGTACCACGTTTGTATGAAGAGAATACGATAGCTCGACAAACAAGCCCTGGACTATTCCAGAAATCTCCAGTTGTTATCGGTTTAACAGAGAAAAGAAAAACTGTTCCATTTATGTTTCTAGCCATGAATTTATAGTCAGAATGTACATGATCCCAATTGATATAATCAGGTTCATCGGGTTTCACACGATATTCAAACTGACCAAAACGAAATGATGGATCAGAGATATCCTCATAGGATTTATCATCATATAATTTAGGTCTTACTTGAATAGTCTTACCATTCTTATAAGCCTGAAGGACTTCAATCATTTCATCTACAGTCATGTTAGATCTCCAAACCATGATTAATGATAGTGGGTTCGATCTTTTCCAGACGATTACCCTTAAAGGTAAGTCTAAGAGTTCCAATCAAACCCAATTGATTACGATATTCATCTGGTCTTTCTACTACAATAGCTCCAGTTTGAGCCTTCCGGATATTAAACATGATGTAAGTAGGAGGAGTATACTCTTCCAGAGCAGAGAAATCTTTGGGATCAGTAGGAAATTCTATTTTAGTTCTTTCACATTTTATAACAGCATTGAATCCATTACGCCAAGTATACATACAAACATAAATGTTGTCAGGATATTCAGGATTCCAGTACTTTCGGCCTACTTCAAAACGTTCAATCATTTTAGTATCCTTTACAAACCTATACCTATTTCGCTTTGAGGATAATAATAGAACTCATCTCTATCAGTATTAACAAACCCATTCTTTGAATAGAACCTTTTGAGTTCTCCCAAAGAAAGAGGACAATCTCCAAATGGAGCTGCCACAAGTCTTACAGGAATACCAGTGGATTCAGAGTGCCTTTGTACTTCCTTTAGAATAGCTGTGGCCAGTCCCTTACCCCTCATCTCAATAGATTTAGTCTGAAGAGACCAAAAGGTAAATACATTATCTTCAATAGATCTAGCGAGATAACAAGAAGCCCCATTATTAAAATAGGCAGCAATATCTTCATAATATTCTATATACATAATGACCTCCTAAGGTTTAAGTGTACCCATGGTAAACATCACTTTACGGGATGAAACTAGGGAGAGACTAGCCCATGGGTACATTTAAACCCTACGAATTACCGTAGGGATTTAACTTAAAGACAATCATCTTCTGGTTCTGCAACTGAACCTTCACAATCAATCATAAATCCACCATAATAACCATTATGTTCATTGTGAGTTACGAAATCAACATCACCAACAGATGTTTTGATGAATAAAATCTCACACTCGTGACACATATATTCATCTTCTTGATGATCTTCAGGATAAGTGAATTCCCTCATTTCAAGACCAAGGAATTTTGATCCCGAATAGTGTTCGAAGCTTTCATCCGAAGTGATATAACGAGTTTCACAACAGGATTGTCCATCATCCCATACCTTAAGTGAAGAACCATCTTCAAAAGCAATGAAGATGTCACTGTCTCTCAAAAGGATAGAACTGATAATCCTGCCTAAGAGACTATCAACAAGAGCTTTAGCTTTTTTCCTGTAATCAAACATCATGACACCCTTGAGTAACCACCAATGGTATATGCAATACCTCGGCGAGTGAGTTCAGTACGTTCAAACCTTGATGACAGGAAGTACATACGGGTGTTAATCATACGGACTTCCTTTACCTTGAGAACTGTCAGAGCATAGAGAATATCCCTATGGTGAACAGAGATAAGGTATTCATTTTGTGATGCACTCATAACCGATTATCCCCCTTACAAGAGTTCCGTCACAATTTGCAACTGTATTAACAAAGCTGAAAAGAAGTGCCAAGACGATTACAATGAAAATCATCAACACAATCATATTTGCTACACCATCACTTTTCATTTCAACCTCCTGAGATTAACTTGAAGAAAACAAACAAGATCATCAATACTGATGTAACAAGAATGAAAGTAAAAACTATCTTGTCAGTATCAAACTTTTTCTTAGGAAGGTTGACAGACTCAAGAGAATTTTTCATATTGTTTTGATCAATATGAGTCATTCTTCTTTTACGTTCTTTTTCTTTCTCTTGTTCCAAATTGATTTTGGCGTCAGCTAACTTAGCGACATCACTCTTCTGTGCCGAATCAATACATTCTTTCCAATCGACCGAAACCCATTTAGATGTCTCAATGTCAATGAGAACTCGATCTTCAGAAGAATTACACATCAAAGTCCAAAGGTTATTAGCCTTATGAAGATGAGTATCTTTAAGTCTTCTAACTTCAGACTCAGTGAGATAACAGATTTTACTGTATACTGATTGATACCCAAAGTAATTCGAGTAAGGAGCAAAATCACCTTCTCTCCAAAGAAGGAATGACATAACATCCTTACGAATTTGTTCTAGTTCTTCTTGAACTTCTCCAAGCTCAATATTAAGAAGTGGAAAAATCTTAGAGGGAAGATCAGATTTATTGATCCATGCCATAGGTTCACTAGTCATGGCGATTACCTCTTTTCGAAAAGCCTTTTTGATTTACCACCATTGATAGATTGATAGGTCTGTAACCAAACAATACTCCCACAATCCATCTTGGTAGGGAACCAAGCGAATTTTGGTCTATATGTTGTTACAATGAACTGCACCATATCAATTACCTCTTGTTAAGAGCATTAATGATGTATGCAAACGTTGTCAGCGCAAAGAATGCAACAACATTGGTTACGAGTGCAAGAGTCCAGAACATTTGGTTCTCCTTACGCAAGAATCAGAATGAGGATGATGATTACTACAATCCAGAACATGTCAACTCCTTGAGTTTATCCAAGTGATATTTGATTTGTGTTGTTTTATCGACAACCTTTGATACAGGTCCGTATTCTTCCTGAAGGTTATCCACTTCTACGGATTTACAAGAGGAATATTTCTCTTCTACCTTCTTGAACCTATTTTGGGGATAAAATCCAGTAATACGCAACTTTTCATCATATAATCTCAAAAAGAGAGTTCCATCATTCCAAGGTGAAGAAATTTCTTCTATTTCATAAGTATTACCTACAGTTAAGATAGGTTCGATTTTTTCGTTGTTGACACAAACAACTTTATCTCCAACTTTAAACATTTGGAATCTCCCTAAGAAAAATCATCAATCACCTTCCCTAAGTATAAACCTAAGGAAGGGATTGTTATTTCTCTATATGTTTTGATCTAAAATGGAAATAACTAGATAACTACGGCCATGTCATGGCTTAGATCCTCTAGTTGACCAGACTAACATTCATTCAACAACTCAAAGATTCAATTACGCCCTATTTATATCAGCGGGCTCTTACCAATTGTAAGTTGGGCGCCGCTAAGACAGTTTCCATTGGTCTTCTCTCTTTCCAATGTAAAAACTTAAGACTATATTTGCCGTCGAAATCACAGCGATTTGCCTACTTTATCTCAGCGAGAGACACTCGCGTTTTAGAAACATTTATCTAGCTCCACAATTGATGACAGGAAGAGTTATGCAGCTACCTGAAGTTCGGTAGCGCCGGGGACTTCCGCAATGGGTTCGACCACTTCAATCTCGCCAGTCTTCTGTTCATCCTTCGTCGGATAGAAACGGACTCCATGCATGTCGGGGTCCTGACGGATCTTCTTCTTGGCATCATCCATGCTTTCGGCATGAACAGTCAGAGTGGCAACCACATCCTTATGGTTATGACCTACGATTGCAAAATTGAACTTTTCCATGATAACTCTCCTAATGGTTATGGTACTTGATTGCACCAATAACCCCTTGATAAAAACCAAGGGGTTAAAATTACAATCATAGCCCGCCTTTAGTGATATGAAGAATCCTTTGGGTGTAGCCTAGAATTCCATTCCATTCAAGATACACTTCAAGACGTTGTTCAGGAGTATCCTTGAGAATACGAATCTGAATCTCGACATAAGGAGATTCTTCCAAATCGTATATACCAACATAGGCTTGCAGCAAGTCATTCGAAAACTTGAGTACGTTTTGTGTCATGACAAACTCTCCAACTTGTCGTTAAGGGATTTCGGGAATTCCAAGGAACGGAAAGAACAAAAATTTTTCAATTTTTTCAGGACAGCTAGAATATTTTCGCTAGCATCATGAAAATGTTGAATGTCACCTAGCAGTGAAATCTCTGTATCAGTTAATTTAGTTTTGAGTGACAAATTAACAGAGTTGACTACAGTGTGAGAATTGACAGATTTCCCCTCAAAACAATAGTTATAATTCTCTTCTTTGATAATCATCCCAACAAAACATTTGGTATTATTAGGACCACGATAGAAACAACGTCCATTACCATTCTTTGAAAACTCAAAGTTTTGCCTAGGCCATTCTTCAGCGATGATATTAATGACTTCTTGAAGTGTGGATATGTCGCTTCTCTCCTATGGCAAGACGGAATTATGACAGGAACATACAAATTGCATGTAAAACCTATGGATAAACCATAAGTTATAGATACAATAAGACCCATGGGATATTTCTATCCCATGGGTTAGACTTGTAGTGAAAGAGCCTTAGGCGGCTACATTCAGTTCAGCCGGAGCCGTGTCAGTGTCCTCGTCAACCTTGGCAGTAATAGCTTCAAGGTGAATGGACTTGAGTACATCGATCTGGGCACGAAGCAACAGATTTGCAGCACCTTCCTTGACGGACTTCTCGTATTCACCTTCCGCTTGCTTGATAAGGGAAGCGAAACGATCTGCCATTACGAAGGGCTTCGGATTGGTAGGACGTTCCATAAGGAAGAACGAGTATTCACGTGCCGAGCCTTCATACGCGGGCTTGTCACCCTTGGCTTCGAACTTGAATTCTGCCCACACACGCTTGACACCCTTCTGGTGTTCGAAGGCACGAGCGGCGTCATTCCACACGAGGGAAGGGACAGCATTGGCGATATAGGTATTGAGGGCTTGAAGGATGGAACCCCCGTGGTTTGCCTTGACGGCGGACTGGAATTTTTCCAGACGAGTATAATCACCATGTTCGATGTAATGATTAAGGATCATAGTGCACAATTCCACGGCGGAAGCCTTGAGCTTGGAACCAGCACGGACGTAAGAGGAAAGAGCCTTATCGATTACCTTAAGGTCAGCCATTTTAGTTACTCCTAATTAGTTGGTTAGCCAGATAGGTGCAGTATTACACCAATATTTCCCATTACTAAACAAATCGTAAAGACGAAATTGTCAATTCATGGGAAATAGAATTGTAATACCTAGATTTACAACGACCTTCCTTCAAACATAAACGCTATGCAAATGTTTTTCTTGCTTCACCCAAAAGCTAACAAGATTGAACAATTTGACCACAATTTACTAAGGGACTGTTGTAAACCAGTTTAGAGCATCTAACCCCGCCGGGCTTCCGTCTTACTAATCGTTCTGATTAGTTCGGGCTTAGAATTAGGTGGACCTATAACAGGTGGACCTAAAGCTTGCCAGATGGACTAGTAACCACTTTGCCGTTTGTTAATCGGATTATCTACCCTTGTAGGTCCGAAGGCGTCTAGCAGAATAATATAAAGGCTTGTCAAACCTTAACTTACTTTCGGGCTTCCACAACTAACTTTCGTTAGAAGCTTCTATTATTATAACGCTCTTTCGAACGTGCCATACTCATAAGCGGTAAACCCTGCTAGGGTTAATGCTCTAACCTAAGGCTATCTCCCTTGCGGGAATGCTTCACTTAGGCTTCTCCTCAGTTTATTCCGGACTGAGAACCGGCCTAACAAATCCCTGCTAGTCGGGTAATCCGTTTCATCCCGTTATGGCCGGATGCTTTGCCCGAAACGTCGCCGCTCCGTTGTAATGAGTTATCTACTAATTTGCCCTAAGTAAAATCACATAATGTTACAGACTGTAATAATTTGTTACTAATATACAACCCCCTTATATATCATATTAGTAATATTTCTCACCCATGCACGAGTAGTATCAACACGAGCGCACACGCGCGAGAAATCATTAGGTTATTAGCCTTATATTTATTAACACAAAAGAATAATATAGATTTACCTATTTCTAGTGGGTCAAACCCATTGGATACAACCTAAGGCTTTATGCCTCTAAAACCCTCAAATTTGACCGTAGGGCGTAATGATGTTCCCTAGGTAAAATGTAGCATGGGATTTTCTAGCGCTTCCCTAGCCCCTGTTTATGGCCGATTGTGAGTATTTCAGTAAGCTCTAATCCATAAGTATATCACCTTATAAAGCATATGTTAAATCACATTATGTTCTCTAAATGTTCTAAATCTATATATGACGATACACGATTTAAGTATTTTGTTCTGTTTATGTTCCTTAAGTGTTCCTAAAGACTCTACTATGGCTTTACTATACCCCTTGTTTTATACCATGGATCAGGATCATTCGGTTGTAGGATTCTTTTCTCATTACAACTGGAGATTTACTTAAGGTATAGAATCCAAGGGTATTAAGTATTGTTGGAGTATAAACGCTAAGTATAGAGCTTTTGGGGATAGTACTTTTGGTACATACCTATAGCACATACTTTTGGTTTAATTTTTAGTCTGGGACTATACCTGAGGTTACTTGTCAAGCCTAAAGTTATACTCCAAGGGGACGGGCAGGAACCAAGGGGTGGGGTACCTATGGTTATATACAATTAGTTCATATTTTTCAATGAGTTAACTGTCTAATAGATTATGTACTTTTGGCCCCTCTCTTTTGGTCATAAAATTTTGGTTGTCTAAGGGAAAATTTGTCTAATTACATAAGGCTAAAATAAAGGGTACTACCACAGGTATTTTAACAAACGTAAGAATCTTTTGTTAATATTACATTTTTATATTGACAACAAGAAATATAGATGGTATAATTAACTGTAAGATAAAGAGAACTAATAGTACTATTACCTAAGGTACTGCTCCTTAAGTTCATACCTTAGGTTAATACCTATTGTTCTAGTTAATTAATAATATAAACTTAAGGTGTTAACCTAGAGTACTAATCCTTAGGTTATAATCTATAGTTTTATTTATTATTAATACTATAGGTATTATCCTAAAGTATATAACTATAGTACTATTCCTTTAGTGCTATAACATATAACTATATAACCTATAGTACTAGTACTGTAACCTGAGGTAAAGGATTCCTAATGTCACATCTTAAAGATGAATTAGAACAAGACGTACTAACTCCTGAGGGACTGACCGAGAAGGACTCTTATTTCCTTGATATTCTATTTGATGAATGCAAAGGGAATGTCCGAGCGGCCATGACCCAATGTGGATACCCTAAGACTGTTCCTACATCAGTTATCACTAAGAGACTTAAGAATGAAATCCAAGAGCGTAGTAAAGCTTTTCTTGCTACTACTACAGCTAAGGCAGTTATCTCTTTGTCAGATATTATTGATGACCCTAATCTCCCCGGTACTAAGAATATTCTTGCTGCTGCCAAAGAGATTCTCGATAGAGGTGGAGTCAATAAGGAAGAAACCATTAACGTTCAACAAGAACAAAATATGTTTATCCTCCCAGAGAAACAAGAGGATGATGATCTGTTAGAAGAGTGAACCATATGATCCCTGAATCAAAATTAATCAGATGGAAAGATATCCATAGGAAACTACCTTATGGTAAATTAAGAAGTGCTTATAGGGTTAGTGAGGATTCTAGATATGTTCTTGTTCCTATACCAGAGGAAGTAATCCTATGGGAACAAGCCTTTGATTATCTCGATCAAGGTTCCTCTCTTAGAGAAGTATGTGAATGGATCTCTCAGAAGTTAAAAGTGAGTATGGTCCATCAGACTGTTTCTAATATGTATAAGCTCCATAGGAAACCCTTCCTTAGGACTAAGACCAATAGAAACAAAGGTAGAAAACAAACTAAAGAAACTAGAGAAATCCTTAGTGCCAAGAAGACTCTTGAATATGCCCAAAGGAATGTAATAAAGGCTCTAGATAAAAAGCATAAGATACCGCGGGAGGAATACGACATTCCGCCAGAGCCCAAGGAAAGAAAACCCTTGGGTACTTTCAACCCGCCGCCAGTACCTAAGGAAGTATCAATTATCTTCCAACCTAATCCTGGACCACAAAAGTTGTTTCTTGCCTCTACAGAAGAGGAAGTTCTATATGGGGGTGCTGCTGGAGGTGAACCTAAGTCTTGGTTCCTCGCCTCCTTTTTATCGTAAGATAATCAAAATAAATTTCGTGAATTGCTGGAACACCTTTAGTCTTCTTGCCACTACAACATAATCTGAAAAGATAAGTGTGATAGTTTGAAAAGGTAAGAAGTTAGGCAATCAGCAGCTAAGCACCTTAACTGGTGAAAGTTCAGAGGCCATCCCGTAAGGGAGTACACCTTTTAGGTGGAAGCGCGAAACCCCTCGCAGAGGGTGAAGATATGGTCCACAGCATCCATTTAAAAATGAAGTACCTAAAGAGGTAGTCTATGTATTTACTTTATAAAGCCACATCACCAAGTGGACGTATGTATGTTGGTGTTACTAATAATTTTAAACGTAGGATGAAAGAACATCTAAGTTCTAAATGGCCATTTGGTCATGCCCTACGAAAATATGGTAGACACAATTTCACATATGAATTTGAACAATTTGAAACTATGGAGATGGCGTTAGCTAGAGAATACGAACTAGTTAATGAGGATTCTATTAAATCTAAAAAGTTTTATAATGCGTGTGTAGGAGGGGTAATTTCAAATACCCTTACTACTAATAATCCAATGCATGATAAAAATGTTCTAGAAAATCACCCGAATCTTTGGACTTCTGAGAATAATCCGATGAATAATCCAGAGTCAAAACAAAAGATGATTGAGTCTCAAAAAAGAAAAGAAATTTCTGTTGATGGGATTATCTATAAGGGTGTTAGGGAAGCCGCCAGAACCTTAGGTGTATCAAGACAACTATTAGTGCATAGACTAAGATCTAAAAATTTCAGTACTTATTTTTATTTGTGATGTTGTGGGTAAATCCTATGCTATGTTGGCAGATCCCATGCGTTACTTTAATAATCCCAACTTTGTTGGATTGCTGCTCCGCAGAACAAACGATGAGCTTAGAGAACTTAAATGGGAATCCCAAAAGATTTACCCCAAAGCATTCCCCGGAGCTAAGTGGAAGGAAAAGGATTCCATGTGGGTCTTTCCTTCTGGTGCTAAGTTCTGGATGACCTATCTTGAAAGAGATGAGGATGTTCTCCGTTATCAGGGTCAGGCATTCACTTGGATTGGTGTAGATGAGTTAACACAGTATGCCACACCTTTTGCTTGGCAGTACCTTAAGTCTCGTCTTAGAACTTCTGATCCTACTCTTAAAAGACACCTCTCTATGAGAGCAACAACTAACCCCGGTGGACCGGGACACCATTGGGTCAAGAAGATGTTTGTTGATCCTGAGGTTCCGGGTAAAGCATTCTGGGCGAAGGATATAGAAAGTGGAGAGACTCTTCGTTATCCTCATGATCATGAAGACGAGGAAAAAAGAGGTAAGCCACTTTTCAAAAGGAAGTTTATTCCTGCTCTCTTGAAAGATAATCCATACCTTCACAAAGATGGTATTTACGAAAGATCTCTCCAAGGTTTGCCAGAAGCTCAAAGAAGGAAACTCCTTGATGGCGACTGGTCCATTATGGAGGGAGCTGCCTTTGCTGAATTTAATCCCAGATTACATGTTTGTGATCCATTTGATATACCTAGCTCTTGGCGTCGTTTTAGAAGTGCAGATTATGGTTACAATTCTCCTGCTGCTGTCCTTTGGTTTGCAATTGATCCAACTTATAATACTCTGTATGTATACCAAGAATTATATAGATCGAAAATGACTGCAATTGAAATGGCTCACAATGTCCTAGAAATGGACGCTGGAGCGCAAATAGCATACGGGATGCTAGATTCATCAGTCTGGCATCAAAGAGGCCACAATGGGCCTTCTATTGCCGAAGAAATGATTGCCAATGGTTGTAGGTGGAGGCCCTCTGATAGAGGTGCTGGTTCTCGTGTTGCTGGTAAGAACAGACTCCACGAACTACTCAAGGTAATTGACCATGGTGATAAGGAACTTCCCGGTCTTGTTATTTTTAACAATTGTCGTCAGTTGATTGCTGATCTACCTACGATCCCTAGTGATCCTAATGGTGGTGATGATATTGATTCTCGTTACCCTAATGATCACACCTATGATGCTCTTAGGTATGGTATTATGTCGAGACCAAGAACTGGTAATGAATTAGATTGGGGGACTAAACCCAGAGATACATATATCCCAAGAGATAAAATCTTTGGGTGGTAAAGGAGTAAATAATGGCTGATGATTTTAAAACTCGTAGAATCCTAGGTGGCGGCAAAGTTGTTACTAGGAAAGGTTCTAAATACGAAGCGGATATTCAAAATGAAGCTAAGATTCTTCGAAGAGTCGCCGCTAAAGATAGCTCTGAACAAACTAAAAAGTTTTGGAGTGACAAAGATAAGGCTGAAGGTGTAGGTGCTAGTATTGTTGCTGATAGAGTTCAAAGCACTAAGTTAGAAGGTGATTACTCTAAGAAAATTGGTAGACCTTATAAGACTTACGATCAAAGACAAGCTGAAGATCGAGAATTTCAAGCATATTCTGAACGTGGTTCTAAAGAAACTACTGGTCGTAAAGATTACCCATTTTTCAAACACTCAGAGAAAAACAACATGAAGGGAAAGAAAAAGTAATGGCAAAGAAGACCGTAAAGAAAGCTGGACTTAACCCTTTTGTTAAGATGATGAAGTCTGAGAAGAAGGAATCTCGTAAGGAAGAAAAATCCGAGAAGTATTCCAACTCTAAGTCTTCCCGAATGGATATGAAGATTGACAAGATGATGAAACACAAGAAAGGCAAAAAGTAATGGCTAAAGCTACTAAGAAGACTTCTGCTAAGACTTGCAAGAATTGTGGAAAGAAAACCTGCAAAGGTTGTAATAAAAAGAAGGGTTGCTGAGTATGGATGACAATGTAGTAGAATTCCCTTTAAGAACGTAGACCCAGATATTCAAATGGTCCAAGAAGCCTTGGAAGAAGATGACTCTGATAGTATCGTAATCGTTTATAATAACGACGAAGGGAAATTCTCTCTTGTTAGTTCTAACCCAGACCCTAAAGAGCTTCTGTTTAACTTAGAAATCGCTAAGTTTGCAGTAATGTCTCAGTATTTTAGTAATTCGCAAATGGAGGATTAATAATGGATTCTTTTATGGAAGAACTTCCTACAGAAGAAATGGCTTCCAGTGGAGGTTTAGCCGTCGGAGTCCCTGATTCTTTTGATCAAAATGAAGATACCCGAAAGTATTCTAATCTAGTAGGAATGATTAAGGAAGAATTTAATCGTTCTAAGTCAAAAAGACTCTCTGATGAAAGACGTTGGCTTGAATGTTACCGTAATTATCGAGGTCTTTATGGTCCTACTACTACTTTTACTGATACTGAAAAGTCAAAAGTCTTTGTTAAGATCACTAAAACTAAAGTTCAAGCTGCTTATGCACAGATTGTAGATGTTCTATTCGCTGGTGGTAAGTTTCCAATTGGTGTAGAATCTGCTAGAATCCCTGTTGGCGTAGAAGAAGCAGTGAATATTGACCCTCAGAGTCAGGCTACTCCTAGTTCTGGTAAACATCCACAGATGGACCCACAGATTGCTAAGCTTTTTGGTCCTAAAAAGGATCTTTTGAAGTCTGTTGAGGATAAAGTACAGTCTGGTATCGGTCAAACCCCTACTTCTCTGACCTTTGAACCTGCTAAAGATGCAGCTAAGAAGATGGAAAAGACTATTCATGACCAATTGGAAGAGGCACATGCTTCTAAGTCCCTAAGAACTACCGTTTTTGAAATGGCTTTGTTCGGTACAGGTGCTTTTAAGGGTCCTTTTGCTATTGATAAGGAATATCCTCGTTGGACTGAAGATGGGAAATATAACCCACTCTTTAAGACCATCCCTCATGGTGAACATGTCTCAATTTGGGATATTTACCCTGATTCTGATGCTAGAAACATGGCAGAATGTGAGAAATTCATTCAGAGACATAGGCTTTCTAAGACCCAATTGCGTGATCTAAAGCGTCGTCCTATGTTTAGAAAGAAGGATATCGAGAAGATTATTCTTGATGGTCCTAACTACTCTGCTGAATATTGGGAAACTGATATTTCTGAGCTTGATGATATTACTACTAATGAACGTTGGGAAGTCCTTGAGTATTGGGGCCTTATGGATACCGAACTAGCTAAGGAAAGTGGCCTTAAGATCCCTAAAGAATTTAAGGAAATGGATCAGGTCCAGATTAATGCTTGGATTTGTGGTGAAAAGATCATCCGATTGGTCTTCAACCCATTCACTCCTTCTCGTATTCCTTACAATGTTGTTCCTTATGAGATCAACCCTTATTCCTTCTTTGGTATTGGTGTTGCAGAGAACATGCTTGACACTCAGCTTCTTATGAATGGCTTTATGAGACTGGCAGTAGATAATGCTGCACTCTCTTCGAATGTTATCTTTGAAGTTAATGAAGACCTTTTGGTTCCCGGACAGTCGATGGAAGTCTTCCCCGGTAAAATCTTTAGGCGTCAGGGTGGTCAACAGGGTAAGGTTATTGAAACCAATAAGATTGACAATGTTTCTAATGAAGCTCTTATGCTCTTTGATAAGGCTCGTCAGCTTTCGGATGAAGCAACTGGTATGCCCTCTTATGCCCATGGTATGACTGGCGTACAGGGTCTTAATAGAACTGCTGCTGGTATGTCCATGCTTATGGGTGCTGCCTCTCAGAACATTAAGGCTGTTGTTCGTAATATTGATGACTATTTGCTTGCACCACTTGGTAAGGCTCTTTTCTCATTCAATATGCAATTCAACTTTGATAAAGATTTCATTGGTGATCTTGCTGTAGTTGCAAAGGGTACAGAATCACTGATGCGAAATGAAGTACGTTCTCAGAAACTTCTTCAGTTGGCTCAGTTTGCTGCACCTAATCCATCTATGGCTCCATTCATCAAATGGGATTATATCCTCAGGGAATTTGCTTCGAGTCTTGATCTTGATGAAGAGAAGGTTGTTAATGATCCTAGAGCTGCTGCTATTCAGGCAATGCAGATGAAAGAAGTTGCTACACTAATGGGTCAACCTCCGCAAGATCCTAATGCACAAGGCCCTCAGGGTGGAGTTCCTAATCCTCAAGATCCAACACAAAATGGTGGTGGAAACATCGGACCGGGAGCAGCACCTGAACCCGGGGCTGAAGGATTCTCTGGAGCTGGACCTCAGGCACAACCCCAAGGTGTTCCTCAATGATGAACAAGAGTGACTCACAAAATGTAAGACCTCTGGTTGAGAACTCTAAGTCGATGGAAGCTTTATTGCACTACGTCGGTCTTAGAGTCTCAGCTCTAACAGAATCTCTTCTCTATGCTCAAGACATGAATCAAGTGAAATTGATCCAAGGGGCTGTTGAAGAACTAAAAAGGTTTAAAACCCTCAGAGATGAGGTCAACAATCCGAGGGATTAATATGTCAGAAAAAATTGCTGTTAGAAGAGAAGATGAAAATGGTAAAGAGCTTCTATACGATCCAGTTACTAGATCTTTGATCAAAGACTCTTCGGATTACCTAGTAGTTTCTGAAGGTGCTATTACCTCTGGTAAAGTAGATCCTAACAAACCTAATGCAGTCCCTAGGATTGTAAGAGGTGATGACGGAATGAACTATACCATTTGGGTTGACGTAAGGACTGGTGCAGAAGTTACTGACCAATCTAAGTACAATATGCTTGACACTCAAAATTCTAATATCGCTGAGCTTGGACTTGTTCGAGTAGTTGATGAGAAAGAGCAGACTAAAGTAGAAGATAAAGCTACTGCTGAGCGTCCTCATGGTGAAAGACGTACTGAAAGAAATCTGGCTGGTAAAGATGTCCGAAGGGATATGACTAATAACTTCGGTTATTATAATCGTCCTGATGTTATGAACTATGCAGGTCTTTTAGGTGGTCCTCTTGGTATGGCCGGTAAGATGGCTAACATTGGTATCAACGCTTCGAACACACAATCAGTTAATGCAGCTCAAGAAGCTCTTGGTTTCACAAACCAACAGAATAAGCTTGGACAGATTCTTACGGATAAGAAGGGTTACATTGGAGACCTTAGTTATGGTGATGCTACTACTAGCGTAGGGCTAGAAGCTACAGACAAGGCCGGTAGGAATACTCTTACTCCTAATGAGGCTAGGATGAGGCAAGCTCTCCTTGGCGCTACACAGGCTACTCCTGAGCAAACAGAGGCTAATGTAGATAAGTTCAAGGAAGAGAATCCCGGTATCTTTGGTAGGGCTAAAAACTTCCTTAGTGGTCTTTTTGAAAAAGAAGATAAGAAAGTCTCTAAAGATCTACCGAGACATGAGGTTGGAGCCTATACTGGTCCTACATATACGGATGTGGCTAAAAACGAACAAACTGATTCTTTAGTCGATCCTACTGAAAATAAGACGGGATCTTTTATTGGACATTCTGTTGGTTTTACTGCTCAACAGGCAAAAGATCGTATTGCTAGTTTCTCTGATGAAGATAGAGTAGCAATGGCCAAGACTCTTGCTGGAGAAATCGATTTTAGTAAGACTGATCTAAATACTGAAGAAGGTATTCAAGAAGCGTATGGTATTCTATCTACTATGGAAAACAGAGTAGGGAAATATGGATCAGTTAAAAATGCTGCTTATGCTCCAAGTCAATACAGTACTTGGAATAATGCACAAGTTTCTAGTGTAGCAGAAAACAATTATAAAAATAATAAACAAACTATTGATTCTATTGTAAATGGGTTTGTATCTAATCCTGATAATAACTATGGGTTCACTAGCTATTATAATCCTAGTATTGCTGATCCTAAATGGGGTCCTAGTATGGACTATAAAACTAATATTGGACCACATCTTTTTGGTAATTTGAAAGAATACGGTCCCAACTCTTATATGCATGGGCCTTCTATGGCTAAGTTTGGACAACTCCAACAGTTCGAAGACGATAGGGTAAATAGGGTAGGTTTTACACCTTCTCCTACGTTTAATCCTAAAGAAAGTGTTTATGGTCTGAACCAACAGGCACAAGATGCCTATCGAGATCTCGATAGTTGGTACTCTGGACCTAAGGGTGTTGTTGGACCAAAAGAAAAATCTATCTCTGAAGATAGAACAGATCGATCCTCTAGTGTTGATAAATCCGGTGGCTCAATGGCCGAGGGTAGAAGAGCAGAAAGAGGGTCATATAGTGGGGCTTTCTCAGGGACAAAGTCTAGTGGCTTCTCTGAAGATCGTTCAGATAGAGCATCCAAGGTTGATAAATCTGGAAGCTTTGGTAGTAACTTTGGTGGCATTTCTGAGGATCGCTCAGATAGATCTTCTAAAGTTGATAAGTCATCTTCCTCTGGTTTTGGATCAATGGCAGATGCAAGAAACTCAGATCGTGGTTCCGTTAGTGGATACTCAGGATCTGGAAAATCATCTAGTTCTGGTAAGAGCAAAGGATCACAATCCAGATCTGATGGTTGGAATTAATGTAATCAAAATGGCTACCCTCAACCCTCGTATTGAGCTACTTGTGGCCCCTAAAGGAGTTAATTTATATGGTAAAATATCGTAATCCTCGTAAAGAACAAGAGAATCTAGAGACAGAAGCAATGGAACAAGAGATGGATCTCATGAATGAACCAGCAGCTAATGTTGAAGAAGAAGCTTGGAAAAAGAGGTACGCTGACCTTCGTAGGTATCAATCTAAGACTGAAGAAACCCTGAAGCAAGAAAATGGAGAACTACAGAAAAGGTTGGAATTGGCTCTAAAGGGCCACATTAAAGCCCCTAAGTCAGATGAAGAAATTGAATCTTGGATGAGTGAATATCCGGAATTTGCTGGTATCCTTGAGACAATTGTTCAGAAACGAATCAATGAGGCAACCTCAAAGACTCAACTTAAGATTGAACAACTTGAACAAGAACAAAAGAATGTCGAACGTGAGAAAGCAGTCTTGGAACTGAGACGTAGGCATTCAGATTTTGAAAAGCTTGTTAAGAGTTCAGACTTCCACGATTGGCTTACAAACCAGTCGAAGAAAGATCAGGATGCGATTTATCGTAGTCTTGATGTAGACGATGCTGATTTTGTTATCAGTAAGTACAAGGCTCGTAAGACTAATTCCTCTAAGTCTCAGGGAGACGACGAAGAGTTTGATTCGAATGAAGTGGCCAAGGTGGTCAAGACTTCTTCTGTTAAGGAGCCTATTGAAGATTTTGGAGATTATGACTTCACTGAAAGTCAGATCGAACGTGAAAGTAAAAAAAATCGCAATTGGTATTCTCAAAATGAAGAGAAGATTATGAACGCCTTGCGTAAGGGTAGAGTACTTATGGATATTTCGGGTGGTGCCCGTTAAGAAATAAGATCTCCCTCTATAGATATAGAACTACAAAAGACCACTCATTTTATATTTAGCCCTCGTTAGAGATACCTAATCAAAATGACCTCTCTAGAGTATCTGATCTATGTTTAAAAACAAACAATCAAATTAATCTAGGAGACTAATATTATGGCATTTAATAGTGCAACTGGTTATAACAACCTTCCTAATGGCGTATTTTCGCCGACTATCTATTCCCAGAAAGTTCAGAAGCAGTTCCGTAAGTCCTCGGTAGCTGAAGACATTACGAACTCTGACTACTTCGGTGAAATCGCTAACTATGGTGATTCGGTTCAGATCATCAAGGAGCCGGATATTCAGGATGAAAGCTTCTCGCTGATCATCGACCGTGCCCGTGCGTTCCAGTTCCAGATTGACGACATCGAAAAGAAGCAGTCCCATGTGAACTGGCTTGATCTGGCAACGGATCGTGCAGCCTACAAGCTTGCTGACGCATACGATCAGGATATCCTTGGTTACATGTCCGGCTACGAATATGATCCGACGACTGGTGTTTGGTCTGCTCGTACTTCGGCTGTAGGTACGAAGGCAGAATCGACGGCTGATGCTGACGAACTGCTCTCGGTACATAAGCTTGCTCGTAACACCTTCGTATCCGGTGGCTCTGCTTCGGACTCGATTGCTGTTGGTACGGATGGTATCTACGATGCTACCCCGCTTGCGGTTCTTTCCCGTATGTCTCGTCTGCTTGACCAGCAGAATGTTGACAAGGAAGGCCGTTGGGTTGTAGTTGACCCGGTCTTCGAAGAAATCCTTCGTGATGAAAACTCCAAGTTCATGGATCGTGACTATCAGGATGGCGAACAGCTTTCCAATGGTCGTGTTTCTTCGACTAAGGTACGTGGCTTCCGTCTGTACTCTTCGAACAACCTTCCGTCGCTTGGTACTGGTCCCAGCACTTCTGACAACAACGGTTCTAGCGCCAACTTTGGTGTTATCGTTGCCGGTATTGATTCGGCTGTTGCCACTGCTGAACAGATCAACAAGACTGAGACTTTCCGTTCTCCGTTTGGTTTCTCTGACGTAGTTCGTGGTATGCATATGTATGGCCGTAAGATTCTCCGTCCGACTGGCCTTATTCGTGCACACTACAATATCGCCCACTAATCTTATTTAAGGAGAATATTTAAATGGCTACTATTTCGATTGCTAACTCTACTGGTTCCAACAAGGCACCGGTACAGACCACGAACCTCAAGGTTCCCT